>OKVW01000228.1_pt1 | contig 36881 bp, 36 predicted proteins | sample 1606991 | NCBI WGS metagenome assembly OKVW01 (sample SAMN03281021, study PRJEB24777) | human gut metagenome | isolation source: fecal sample PR177 from 1 month old male Malay infant, vaginal delivered... | reverse complement strand
CCGCGTGCCGCCAAAAAGCGCTTCGGGAAGGTTAGAAAATGCCAGTTCTGCGTTAAGCCTTCCAAACACCTCTCCTGATCCGCCCCCTTCTCTTTCCGTACACTACCAATATTCTACAAAGCGTATTTAATCAACTAAACCCCCATTTTACACTGCTGCTTATCAACATACATCCTTTCGTCCGCCTCCCTAAATAATGTTTCCGCATCTTTATTGCTGGTGCCTCTGATTGCAGAGCCACTGGCAATCGAGATATGGTGGCTGTGCACTTTATTATATTTTCTGATCCGGTCCTTCAGTGCCTGGTCCAATTCATCCAGATCCACATCATCCTTATGTATTGCAATCAGGAATTCATCTCCCCCGATTCTATAGATATCTCCCGCACCGCCGTATTCCTGCTTAATACATTCTGCTGCCCCTTTAATCACCTCATCCCCTGACTTGTGTCCATATAAGTCATTTGTCTGCTTCAGATTATTTAAATCCAGCATCACAAACGCAAGGGGGGCTTTATGCTCCTGATTTTTATCCTTCTCTTTTTCCTGTTCCATAAATTCATCAAAGGAAATGCGGTTCAAAGTCTGTGTCATCATATCTGAGTAAGCCATTTTTTCATAGAGTTCAAATTGCGTCTTTTCCTTCAGATAGAGAAACAGTTCTTCATAATTTAAATAAATCAGAATAATCAGAAAAGCAATCAGCCCATATCTGAAAAACTTGCTGTTATCCTCCATTGGATTGGTGTAAAAACGAATCAGTGCAATTATGGAAAAAACAGTCAGACCCAGAATGGCATACAACATTCCTTTCGCTTTCCTGGAATTCATTTTCACCGCTTCATATAATAAAAATGCCACCAAGATAATAATCACCAGGAACATGGTTATATGGGTAATAATCAGCATCTGGGGAAAATCCGCTATATTTCCCAGATAAATAAGGCTCTGGACAATCATATTGATCCATAATACGGTTTGTATCAGCTCAATATATTTTCCTTTATCCTTACATATGTTTTTTACAAAAGACAGCATATAGACCGGCATTGCCATAAAGCTGATAAAAGAGAGGATGCATAAAGCCACGCTGTTCCCGATCATAAGCTGGGATAGCTCGGAATCAGACCAGATCCACACCGAGGAAATCACCATGAATAATCCCAGATATAAAAATGAATCAAAATTATAATTAAGCTTTTTGATGTAAAGTCCTGCATAAACGATAAGCAATACAATCCCAAATAACAGCAGAAATAAGATACATCCAATCTTTCCAACATTACTGTATATTACTTCTGTAACATACGCGCCTGCCGTTCCTATTTTGACAGAGCCGATTCCTCCTGACAGATTTTTATAGGGGCGGCGTAATTCTATGGTAATATCCTTACCGCTGTCCGCAGCAGATACCGGTATCTGGCAGGAAATGTACCCCAGCATACTCCCCACAGGAGGCTTGGTATCAAAACCATATTCATAGACACACTCCTGTCCGATATAAACCCGGACTTCCTGGTACCCATTATTAAATATTATTTTTTCTCCATCCTTCACCTTGGGCAGCTGATTTTTAAGACTTATGTATCCTTCTTCATTTCTGGATTTTAATGGGAATTGAACCCCTTTTCCTTCCCTCTGCCAACCATCCTGGAACAGTCTGCATTTCTCGACCTGGGGGCGGACATCCGGCAGCGCTGTCGTATTAATTACATTCAATAACATCGTAATCAACAGTATACCGGACAAACATGTTAATATTTTTCTAATCGTAATCTTATTTTTTTTGTTCATATATCCTGCTCCGTTGTTCCTGAATCTCATTCAAATATTCCTTCAAATTTTAAGACTCACTCTTGTGATAAGATATCTTCTTAAAGTTATCTTATCACAATCAACAACAAAACTCTATATAATTTAATCCCGCAATTTCACATGCCGGAACTTTTTCCCTTTCCCCTTCCATATAAATAGATAAATCAAAAACCATACCGCACAGTGAACCAGTAAAATTGCAATATCCTTACCTGCTTCTGCCGTCCTGCCATTCATCAAATTCATAAGCCCGTAAAATGTTGCGCCAGATGGAAGCAGATATGACAATCTCCATACTATACTTTCTCTTGGTGACACCAGATAGCAGACGACCGGTGGTGCGATAAATAATATCATGACCATTTTCAAATACACAATTCCCACCATAAGTCCATCTGCTATCTTCCCGATAAATAAACCTGCCAAAGCAGAAATAAAAGCAGAAAAGATACTCAGAATCAGGAGCCTGGGAATCTGGGATAACTCCGGGCGCATACAGGCACATGCTGTCAGGATTGTGGAGAACACTCCTCCGGCAAATCCCAGCAGGATTTTCTGGAACAGATAATTTGCCGGTGTCACAGGCAGTATTTCATTAATCAATGCAACCCCATCTTCTTTTTCCCCAATCATACTCATGGCATTAAAGGTACATCCCATAAACATAGCCGTCACCATTGTAATGACAATCAGCAAAGATTTTAACACATTACCGTCACTCGCATTTGGAAAAATATTCACAGTATCGTCGCCTAATAAACTGCGGTTATCATAGAGCACCTGCAGAGTATCAGCGATTTTAACCGTGACGCTTAATTCATCACCTGCCAGCATTGTCTGAATGCCGTCTCCGTTTCGCAGCACCCCTATCATTTGAGATGACGGATTCAGGATCTGTGCTTTTAATTCCCGTATACTTCCAAACGTTGTCACTGCTCCGCTGTCTTTCAGCCATTCTGCCGTTTCTTTCGGCAAATCATTTTCAATAATGCCAAAAGATGTTTCCTGTATTGCAGTTAAACTTGATCCTGATATAAAATGAATAGCTATTCCAACAATGACCGGCAGTAAAAATGAGAGGATACACATTTTATCTTTACTGATATTTTTCAGTTGATATTTGAGTCCGTTCATTTTATCCCTCCTTTGCCATTTCCCGGCTTAAAACTCTCCTGGCAAAATAAAACAGAAATCCGATAACCGCAATACATACAAGATAATAAATGCTGTTACTGTCTGGTGTTCCAAAATAAGCATTCTTCATAGCCATAAACAAATGGTACATTGGATGAAAGTTTATCCATCCCCAGGATACACTTGTCTGTCCTGCAAGAAAGACCGGTATGGTAATAAAAATTGCTAACACCAGGTAGAACAAGGAAAACTGCTTAAAATCAGGAATCCATGCGGCACAGAGGAAGCCTGTCAAAGACATGATCGTGGAAAGTATCCCCACCTGAAGCAGCACATCCGGCATTACAGCCAGGGCAGAAGGAATCCCTAAATTGATAATCGTGAGCAGGACAGCAAACAGCAGATCCGACAAAATAAACAGTAACAGCTTAGAACCTATAAATGCGGCTTTGCTTACTGGCAGAATACTATGCACGCGAATGACTCCCATCTGCTTTTCTTTAAACAGCGTTGATGCAATTCCCAGAAAACCCACTGCTGTAAGTTCAAAAAACAAAAACTCACTGGTGATCTCACGGCGGTTTTTCATTTCTTTATTATTCGTTCCAATAACCAGGGCACGGCTCCCACCGGTATTCCAAAGCAATGACTGTGCATAAGCCCCTCGATGATGGTCTGACTTACTGCTTCCGGAGCTGAACATTATAATTTCCGTTGTATCGCCGCTGGCATCAATCCCAACAGCATAACCATCCATACAAACCTTTTGCAGCTCTTCTTTAGAACTCACCAGGATGACCTCCGCTGATGGATTGCGCTGCTTTCCCCCAGGGTCAAATAGATATACCGGATAAATATCCTGGTCGGTTTTCACATAAACAAAGTTAATATAGCAGGAATACAGGATCAGTGATCCCAGCGCCAGCAGAAAAAACCTTCCCGATAGCATCATCCGGAAATCTTTTTTTATCAAAGACAGAAAACTGTTTTCCATCAGGTCAGCCCCCTTCCCGTATATTGGATAAACATTTCCTCCAATGTGGGTTCTTTGGAGTGAATGCTGATGATCTCATCATGTGGAAAGGAAATGCCCGCCTCCAGCTCTGGCGGCAGTATGATCCTGCTTACCCGTTTTCCAAGATACCGATATTCAATCATAATTTCCTTACTGCTGCTGCGCTCCTTTAATTTCTTAGGTGTATCAAGCGCCGCAATAGTTCCATTGGTAATAAAGGCAACTCTGTCACAAAGCAGATCCGCATCGTGCATATTGTGGGTGGTGAGAAACACGGTCGTTCCCTTCCTGCGTTCCTCTTCAATAATCTTCCGAAATAAAATGGCTCCCGCCGGATCCAGTCCGCTTGTAGGTTCATCCAGGAACAAAAGCCTGGGATTACTTAGCAATGCCCGCGCCATACTCACCCGCTGACGCATGCCTTTGGAATAAGAGGATACCGGCTTTTTCAGAAAATCCGTCCTGAACTCCAGCATCTCCAGCAATTCTCCTATATCACGCCGCTGTTTAGCGGGATAAAATGATGCAAAGTAATTCAGATTATCCAATGCACTTAAATTGGCATATAAGTATGGGAACTCGAAAAGCACACCTATCTTCTGGTGAAATTCAACCGGATCCAGTGAGGGATTCTTACCAAATAGAGATATTTCACCTCCATATCCTTTCAAAATTCCGGTGAGTATTTTTTGTGTCGTAGATTTGCCTGACCCGTTTGGACCCAGAAAACCGAATATTTCACCGGATTTCACCTTAAAATTTAGCCCGTGGAGCGCCTGTTTGTTCTTACTGTATGCAAACGTCAACTCCTTTACCGCAATCATTCCTCATCCCCCCACCGATTTCTGCTGTCTTTTTCTTCCTTTTGCTTTCTGCTCCACCACTTCATAAACTTTACCTTGACGGGGATAAGCACTGCGGCGCCTGCAAGAATTATCAGCCACCAGTACCATTCCATATCTAAGAACTTCATAATTAACCTCCTTTTCGAAAACGGGACAGCATCTGTCCTTTCTGTGTTACTACAGTTGACTATATCTGAAAATTTATTCCGGCAGGCTGCACATCCTCAAACAAGGATACACCGCCTGAAGAAAACTATTTTCAAACACATTTTAGAAAATGAGGTTGAAATCGAAGTGTGACCGGAGTGAAATCGGTGTGAAATATTTAGAATTATCATTGTTTCGATATATTTTTTTATTTTTTATATTATTTATTATCCATTTTACCTTATCCCCTTTTCTTTTCTCCACAGCACAACCGTTACAAAAGTTGCGCAAAGATCAGCCGCAAGCTGTGCCAGGATCAGTCCGGTTAATCCCCATATATTTGTAAACAGAAACAGAAAAGGAATGAAAAACAGCCCCTGTCTGCATATACTCAGAGCACCGCCCTGTTTTGCTTTACCGGTTGCCAGAAAATAATTTCCGATCACAATCTGGACTCCTAAGGTCATGAATGATATTCCATCCACCGTCAGCGCCTGTTTTCCCACCTCTAAAACATTTACAGACTCCTGATTAAACAGATAGATCAACTGCCTGGAAAAAATAATACATAAGATGCCAAATAAAATATTTACAGCTGTGCTCCAGCATATTGCCGTTTTAGTAGCCTCTCTCACCCTGCTGCTATTGCCGGAGCCATGATTGTATCCCACAATAGGTGAATACCCTTTCAAGAAACCATACAGAGCATTTGATTCCAGAGACATAATCCGATTAACAATACCCATGCCTGCAATTGCAGCTTCGCCAAATGGCTTTGCGGCTATATTGGTAAGTCCCACTACACCGCCTGTTAAGAACTGAAACATACAGATCGGAAATCCGATCTTCAAAACTTCTGTGTAAACCACCTTATTTGGTTTAAACCTGCCCAGGGAAATCTTCAAATAACTTTTCCCTCTAACCAGGAAGCATACATACAATGCCGAAGATACAATCTGGGAAAACAGAGTTGCTGCAGCTGCCCCGGCAACCCCCATATTACAACTAAAAATAAGAACCGGGTCCAACACAAGATTGATACATCCACCCACTAACATAGCAGTCATTCCAAATCCGGAATTCCCTTCCGCAACCAGCATGTTATTCATCATCATATTAAATACATTGAAAATAAGTCCGAAAAGATAGATCATACCGTACTCTTTTGCATATGTGATACTGCTTTTTGTGGCACCCAGCGTATAGATCAGCGGCTCAAAAAACAGCATCATCCCTCCTACCACAGCTATGCTGATAAATATTCCCGAAAACAGCGCCGTACTGCTGCAATCGGCTATTTCTTCATATTTTTTTCTTCCCAGAAGTCTGGAAATATAAGATCCTGCACCGCAGCCAAAGAGCAGACCTATCCCGGACGCAACCATGGTCAGCGGATAGACCACAGACACCGCAGCCGTTTGCAGAGTCCCAAGCCTTCCAATAAAAAATGCATCCACAATATTATAAAGTGCAGACACCAGCATTCCAATCATGGTTGGAATCCCTAATTTCAATAAAGCCTTTTTTACATTTACTTTTTCCAGAAGATATATTCTTTTCTCATTTTCATTCATACTTCTATCCCTTTCTAAGTCCTTTTGAGTTTAGCATCAATATAGTTTAGATATATTACAGTATAGTTACTATACGTTTGGTGTAAAAAAACTGCTCCTGCCAGAGTGTGTTTCGATCTGCAGCATATGCGTTAATATCCTATTAACACGCTCTGGCGACAGCATATTTGTGATAATTCTATTGATATTTCAGGTAGCTATTTGTCTTTTAATTTTTCATCAATATTTTTTTCAAACGCAGACAGTATCTTCATCATATAATCACCCATAGATTCCGGCATTTCCTTCAGCAGTGTAAAAAATTCGTCATTTGTCTGCCTGTGATACTCGATGTGAGCCTTATAATTCTTAAATCCATCCTCGGTCAGGCTTAACACAACTTCTGTATCAGAATCCGGTGAAACTTTCTTTTCCACCATACCTTTATCCACCAGTTTATAGATCATCTGTGAAGCGGCACCTTTTGTAATACCCAGTACTCCTGCCAAAGCTGTAATATTAATTCCGGTATGGCTTCCAACAGCATCTATTGTATGAATCTCAGCTCTTGACAACAGGACATCCGTACCGTAGGTACGTTTAATATTTTCCCATTGGTTATATTTATGGATCGTGCGCTCCATAAGCGAAGTCAATTCCGTATAATCTTTCATCTTTTATCACCTCACAAAAGTTCAGTATCATTACTGTATAGCAACTATACATAATATAATCCTATGCAGCATTTTTGTCAAGTGAAAATATTGCTGTTATTCCACAACCGGCATAACAAAATAAAATTCGACACCATCCGAACAATTTCGAACACCATACTCCAGTTCATGCATAGTCAGAATCTGAGCCACAATTGCAAGGCCCAGCCCGGAACCGTTCTGATTTGCCCTGTTACTCTTATAAAATTTCTCCCAGATTTTAGTAAGCTGCTCTTCGGGAATTGTCACTCCCTGATTATAAATGGAAAAATACAATTTCGATGCTTCCACATAAATGGCGAGCCTTATAACGCCGCCGGAAATCACGTTCTTTTTCCCATTTACAATGAGATTATCCAACACCTGCTCCATACGTCCCTTGTCCGCATTTACATAAACCTTGTCATCCGGCAGCTCATACAATAATTGAAAATCATCATCCGGGATATCCATTAACAGCCTCCCTGCAACGGTTTCCGTAAATTCAATAAAATCAAAGCGATCCCGCTGAAGGCTTACTGCACCGGCTTCTAACGCTGACAGATCCAACAGTGAAACGATCATTTGGTTCATTAGCTCAGTTTCGGAAATGATAACCTGTGTATACTTCTTTTGTTTTTCCGGGTCTGTCTCATCCTGCAGACCTTCTGCATAGGCGCGGATCACCCCCAGCGGCGTCTTCATTTCATGAGACAGCCGATCCGTCAGTTCTTTACGCTGGGCAAGGAGCTTTTGTTTTTGATCCACATCTTTTGCCAGCTGGTCATTGGCACCTTCCAGCTGAGTAAGTGACTGCTGCAGGTTAGATGCAAGTGCATTCAGGCTGACGGATAATTCTCCGAATTCATCATTGGACTCTATTGTGCATGCCTGGGAAAAATCTAATTTAGCCATTCTTCCTGCCGTTCTATTCAGACGGTCAATGGGATTCGTAATATACCGTCCTAATAGATAATTAACACCCAGAATCGTACCGAGCAGCAGTAAAAACCATATAACAAAAGAGACAGCGCTGCTCACCGGCAGCTCTTCCACCAGAATATAAAATAAAACGATTGCCCCGCCGGCTGCTTTCGAAAGAAAAAACACCTTCTTTCTTACTGTACGAAGCCCAAAGAGTTCTTTTGCCTTAATCCAATTCATAATGGTACCTCAAATTTATAACCGGAACGGATAAGGGTAACAATGAGGCTGCCTTCACTTCCCAGCTTTTGCCGCAGCGTCTTAATATGGGTATCCACCGTTCGGCTGTTACCTTCAAAATCATATCCCCAAATCCGGTTTAGCAGCTGTTCCCGGGAAAATACCTGCCCTTTATTCTGCATAAAAAAGTGCAGCAATTCATATTCCTTATGGGTAAGTTCCGCCGTCTTTCCATCCACATAAACCTCGTGGGAAGCCGGTATCATGGTAATTTTCCCTGCATTCATAGAATTCGCTGATACGGTCAGTGATCGTTTTAAAAGTGCGTTCACCTTAGCCAGCAGCACCCTGGGACTGAAAGGCTTCGTCACATAGTCATCTGCCCCAAAGCTGTATCCCTTCAGCTTATCTTCTTCCTCTCCTTTTGCCGTAAGCATAATAATGGGCATCCCGCTCATTTCACGGGCAAATCTGCAGACAGAAAATCCATCCAGATGAGGCATCATAACATCTAATATCATGAAGTCCATGGGCGTATTTTTTAAAATAGTCAACGCCTCAATCCCATCATCAGCCGTCAGACAGGAATGCCCTCCCCGCTGCATATATTCTACTATAATTTCCTGCATATTCTGCTCATCTTCTACAACTAAAATCTGTGCCATACCGTTTATCATCTCCCTTGGAATGCTGCCTGTCATGCAATCCTCAATTATCATAAAATTATGAATATTATCTCATAAGCGAGGCGAAAAAACAACATTGAAAGGAAATCAGAAAAGTACAGTCCCGCTCCGGAAAGCACGAAACAGGCAAAGCATAAATTATTTCCGCTCTTCTACCATTTTAACAAACCACTCCACTGTAGCCGGATCATAATGGGAAAAGAAAGAGCTGCTATTTTTATCAAGTGTTTCTATATCCCTCATATCCTCAGCGCTCAGTGAAAAATCAAACACATTGAAATTTTCCACCATTCGTTCATAATGAGTGGTCTTGGGGATTACAACAACTTTTCGCTGAATATGCCATCTTAGCATAATCTGAGCCGTCGTCTTACCATATTTTGCACTGATCGCCTGAAGTACGGTGTCTTCAAACAGACCTCCTCTGCCTTCTCCAAAAGGCGCCCATGCCTCCATCTGCACACCATATTTATCCATATACTCTTTTGCATGAATCTGCTGGTTATAAGGGTGGGTTTCCACTTGATTAACCATGGGACGGATACGGGCAAATGATGCAATATCTACCATTCGGTCAGGATAGAAATTGGAAATGCCAATGGCACGCAGTTTTCCTTCCTTATACAGATCTTCTAAAGCTCTCCATGCACCGTAATAGTCAGAAAAAGGCTGATGCAGCAGCATAAGATCAATATAATCTGTCTGCAGTTTTCTCAAGGATTCTTCGACAGACTTTCTGCATTCCTCATAGCCGTAATGTTCGATCCAAACTTTAGACGTAAGAAAAAGATCCGCTCTTGGTATTCCGGATTTTCCTATAGCTGTTCCTACCTCTTCTTCGTTAAAATATGCCTGCGCGGTGTCGAGGGAACGATACCCTGCTCTTAAAGCATCCAGCACGCATCTCTCACACTCATCTTTCGTAATCTGATAAACGCCATATCCTAAAACCGGCATCTTTAAACCATTGCTTAATGTTACAAATTCCATGGTCTTCTCCTCCTTATAATGCTCCCACAATTTTATGCGGCACATATGCTTCTTCCAGATAAGTTATCTCATCCTGTGTTAATTTTACCTGCAGGCTTCCTGCTGCATCGTCCAGATACTTTGCTTTTGTTGCTCCGATAATTGGTGCTGCAACACCTTTTGCAAACTGCCAGGCAAGTGCAGCCTGAGTCATCGTAATCTCCTTCTTCTCTGCAATTTCAGATACTCTTTTCACAATTTCCATATCGCTTTCCTGGGTGCTGTCATATTTGCCTTTAGCAGTTACATCAGTTCTGCTCCTTAAGGTATCTGCTGACCAGGTCCCACGTGACAGTCTTCCGGCAGCCAGCGGGCTGTACGGCGTTCTTGACACATTCTGGTCATCACAGACCGGGATCAGCTCCCGTTCATCTTCACGGTAAAGCAGATTATAGTGATTCTGCATGGATACAAATTTTGTCCATCCATTCTTTTCGGCAGCATACTGCATTTTCATAAACTGATATCCATACATGGCAGATGCACCAATCGCGCGGACCTTACCGGACCGGACCACCTTATGCAGCGCTTCCATAGTCTCTTCCACAGGCGTATCATAATCAAAGCGGTGGATGATTAACAAGTCTATATAGTCTGTACCCAGGCGTTTCAGGGAACCTTCCACCTCCCGGGGTATTGCTTTTCCTGAGAGTTTGCCCTCATTGAAATAAACCTTTGTTGCCAGAACCACTTTCTCTCTTGCTATATTATTTTTCACTGCCCTGCCCAGATATTCCTCGCTTGTTCCTGCTGAATAACAGTTTGCCGTATCAAAAAAATTAATCCCCAGATCCAGCGCATGTCTGATAATCTCTTCACTTTCCTGTGGGTTCAGTGTCCATGCATGCATTTTGCTGGCTGGATCTCCAAAGCTCATGCATCCTGCACATAAGCGTGAAACCTCAATATCGGAATTACCTAATTTTATATATTTCATTTTCGTTTCATCCTTTCTCATTGATTCATTGATTACGGATACCTGTACCCGCTTTGACTGCTGATCATTGAATTTATACCCAGATTTCTTTTGCCATATTAAATGCTGCCCAGGCTTTCGGCCACCCCGCATAGAATGCAGCGTGAGTCAGTATCTCTGCAATCTCTTCCCTGGTGACGCCATGATTTCTGGCATTTGTAAGATGGAACTTTAAAGAACTGTCCAAAATCCCCCCTGCCATCAATGCGGTAACAGTAACAATACAGCGGTCCCTGGCGGACAGTTTATCTTCTTCTGACCATACCTGGCCGAACAGTACATCATCATTTAACGCTGCAAATTGAGGAGCAAAATCCCCAAGCTGATCTCTTCCTGCCGTTACTTTTTCCATATCATTATTCCTTCTTTCTATTCGTTGTTCGGATATAACCTTCGTATTTAAAATCATTTTAATTTTTCATATTCACCCTGATCTAAAAATTCCATCCACTCATTAGACGCCCCCTCAGCCGGAACTTCTACTGCCAAATGTTGAAACCAGCTGTCTTTGGCGGCACCATGCCAGTGTTTCACTTCTGGTGCTATATTCACTACATCACCGGGATAAAGTTCTCTGGCAGGGCTGCCCTCTTCCTGATACCAGCCCCTTCCCCCGGTTACCAGCAGAATCTGTCCGCCTTTATGATGTACATGATAAGCATTAATTGTTTTGGGAGCAAACGTAACTACCCCTATGCCAACTCCCGTAGTGGTAAGCATATTCAAATAACACTCACCTGTAAAATATTGTGCAAATGCAGTATTTTCACTGCCTATTGGAAAAACTGCACCTGGTCCTAGATCCTTGTTGATCTGATTCAAATTCATAATATATCGTACCTCCACTTTCATTTTTATATCGTTCAAGCGTTTTTTCTGTGCGTCACACCTTGTAAAGGATTAGTTCCAAATGAAGGATACCTAGAGCGTGTTTTAAAATTCATTCCTGCCATCTGCACGCCCCACTTTGCGGGAGATTTGCCCCGAATTCAGGTTACATAGCCCGCTATGCGCCCTTCATTCGGTACAAATCTCCCACAAACTGGGACGCACATCTGTCAGAAAGCAATTTTAAAACACGCTCTAGCAGGCTATATTACCTAAGTTGGAACAAAAATACTGCAGCGTGGGAGCGTACAGATGGCAGGATTGCATTTACAAACACGCTATGGTTTTATATTACACCAACCTTACTTTGTTAAGAAGTATAAATATGTTTACATTGTATGAACCATAAGTTTATGCATATTATTGAAATTTAATATCCTGTTGTTCCATTTTCAAAGTCACACAAAAACAGACCTAACTACTGCATCAGTTAAGTCTGTTGACATGCTGGCATCCTGGTTGTTCTGCTTCCGCCAGACGCCTTGTAGCTCCCGTACCGAAGAATAAGCAGCTAAATCATTTGGAAAAAGTACCAGGTCTTTACGCCAATAGCGTCTGTTTAACTTCGGAAAATGCAGGTACTGTTTTGTAAATAAGCTGTGCTTTATAGCTCTTCCATTAAATTTTAATCTTGAAAAATTTAATTTTATACGATATAATCTCCATTGGACGCGTATAATGGTTCAGCGTAAAATCAATTTATTTTGATTTTACGCTTTTTTTATTTCTAAAAAGAAGAGGAGAAATTAATATGGATTTTTACATGAAACTACCACGCAATAAAAAAGAGTTTGCTTTATTTATGGGGATTATATCCATTGTCTCTGTAAATATTATAGCGCCTTTGATTACCTGCTTTGAGGCTGGATTTCACCTTTATGTCTGGCAGGATGTTTTGACTGTTTTACCTTTTATCTGGCTGTGTGTTATAGCAATTGTTTTGCTGACTTACATACCTGCTGAAAAACTAACCTCGAGAATTATTTCTAAAAATGATAGTTTTAATTCGCATATTATCGTTAATATTTTATGCACAGTTTTTCTTATGTCCATCTTATTAACTGTAGTCGGAACATGGATTGGAACTCGTTCGATCACATTGGAGCCTATAGAGAAGTTTTTCTTTAAATGGCCGCGTAACTTTGCCATTTCGCTATTCGTAGAAATGTGCATTGCCCAGCCTGTAGCTAGATTTGTAATTTTAAAAATTCATTTATGGAATGACCAAAAAATATGATTATAAAGCCTTGTGGGATTTTGCTTGGAAAAGCAACGCTTTGTAAATGAAGATGATGTACGGAAAAAAGGCGTGGAAATATGATATGGACTCTGCTCTGCGCTTCCTCCGCCCATATCCTTTTCCACACCCTTCTTTCCGGGATTCAGGCTATCGCTATAAAATCTGGAATCATAGCCATTTTTTAATATCATTCCGGGAGCTTATCGCATTTCCGCCACGAATAGCTAATCCCTTTCCTACTTCAGCTCCGGGACACAGTTTCTGAATATCCTGAATGCTGCTGCCCATACCACTGCCTTCATGTGTACAGAAAGGGCGAATTGTTTTTCCTGCAAAATCAAAGTGTTCCAAAAACGTAAATACCGCCATAGGCATAGTCCCCCAATAATTTGGAAACCCCAGATAAAGAACATCATAGGAATCAATACTTGTTGGGTACGTTTTTAATTCGGGGCGGGCATTCCTTTTCTGGTCCGATTGAGCCTGGGCAATGCATTCATTATAATCCTTTGAATATGCCTGCTGCGGTTCTATCTTAAACATATCTGCTCCTGTCAGCTCTTGAATAATACCGGCTGCCACTTCTGTGTTTCCGGTCTCAAGCATTTTAATCCCCCCATTTACATAATTCTCATCTTTCCGTGAGAAAAATACAATTAATTCTGCCATTAACACTACCTCCAATCTTTTGTATCTGTATTGTATCCCTTTTCCCCTTTATTTTGAATCTTCAATATGTTATCGCTGTATGAACTTATAGTTCATAACCAGAGAGAAAAAATCTATATTTTCCTGAACCTTTTCCCTGATATTACATACGGAAAGTCTTATTTCTCAAAATACCCTCTAATTTCCACCATTCTCTCCTGCTGTGACACCTGAAATGGACATCTGCTATTACAATGCCCGCAGCTAATACAGTCAGATGCAGTTTTTTCCAGGGTCAGATAATGTTCTTTCGCCAGGATATCTCCTTGTAATGCCAGATCATAATATTTGTTGATCAGACCAATATTTAAACCAGCCGGGCATGGATGACAGTGTTTACAATACACACATTTTCCAACGGATTCGTCTGGCGTAAGAGAACTGATGACCGAATAATCTCTTTCCTCAGCTGTTTTATCAAAATAAGTCAGGATGTCTTTTAACTGTGTAACATTCCCAGGTCCTCCTAACACAGAAAGAACCCCCGGCTTATCCAATGCATACTGGATGCACTGCGCTGTTGTTAAGGCATGGTGAAAAGGCGATTTTTTTTCATCTAAAAGTTGTCCTGCATTAAAGGGTTTCATAACGGAAATGCCCACACCTTCCTTTTCACAGCGCCGATACAAGTTTTGCCGCTCCCCGTCACTGCCAATGGCATAATCGCCATGGCCATAATCATACATTGGGTTAATGGAAAACATCAACATATCAATCAATTTCATGTCAAGTACTCTGTCTGCCAACTCCGGAGCATGCGTTGATAATCCAATGTGTTTCACAACCCCCTGTTCCTTCATTTTCATTATGTAATTCAGTGCACCCTGTTTTTCATAAGCTGCCAGATCAGATTCTTCATCCAGACAATGAATAAAACCAAAATCAATATAATCCGTTTTCAATTTATCCATCTGCCAGTCTATCGATCGTTTGATCGTCTCCAGTTTCGTGCTCCATCCATATTCCCCTGTCGTATAATCAGCCCCAAAATGTACCTGAAGCATTGCTTCCTTTCTGCGTCCTTCCAAAGCTTTTCCAAATGCTGAGAAAATAGCTGCATGTCCGCCTGCCATATCAAAATAATTGATACCAGCATCTAACGCATATTGTACTGTATCAATGATATCCTTTTCTTTTTGCTCTCCCACAACAGATGTGCCCATTCCGATGACACCAATCAGCTCATCTCCATGGGGTAATTTTCGATACTCCATATTTACTATTTACTCCTCTTCTTTTTTACTTATGTTGAAAAATTTGCCGGTTGATAGATGAAACAAATATTTCTATCATAGCAATTCTATTAAATGACCGTTGCCTGATTTGCAGAAATTCCTGTACAAATCGGATTGGTCTTAAAAAATATAGTACTACAATGAGGAGTATATTCCCTGAAGTTAACTTTAAGTCAAGATATTTTTAACATTAATTTTTTAGAGGGTATTTCATGTTTTTAGTCTCACACTTTTCAAGGTATTATGATTTTAGTTAGCAGATACCTCCAATCAAATCGGATGTTATTATAACAAGCAAGCAATCTTGTGTTCCATCGGAATTTTTATTGACCTGTAATCTCCAATATGTTATCGTTGTATTAACATAAAGTTTATACATTCTATTCTATGGAGGTAATGCCATTTATGTACAATCAGATGCTGGAAACATTTATAGCGGTAGCTGACTTTGGCAGCTTTACAAAAGCAGCTAAACACCTGTATATCTCTCCTACTGCCGTTATGAAACAAATAAATACACTGGAAAATCATTTGGATCTCAGGCTTGTGGAACGTACACCAGCCGGCGTCCGCTTAACAGATGCAGGTGCTGTCATATATCAGGATGCCAAATTTATGATAGATTATTCCAAAAAATCAATCGCAAATGCCCATGCCGCCATGCATGCACAGGACACTACTTTTTGTGTCGGCACCTCACTTCTGAATCCGGCAAAACCCTTTATGGACATCTGGTATCGCGTGAATAAGGATTTTCCTGAATATAAGCTGCATCTTGTGCCCTTTGAGGATAATCATGAAGGGATTCTTGGGGAAATTGGACAGTTGGGAGAAAAGTTTGATTTTCTGATAGGGGTTTGTGATTCCAAGGCTTGGCTCAGCCGCTGTAATTTTCTTGCCCTGGGCAGATACAAAAAAATGATTGCAGTGCCAAGAGAACATCACCTTGCCGGTAAATCACGAATTGACATAGAAGATTTGTATGGTGAGACACTGATGATGGTAGCCCACGGTGATTCCGGAATCAATGATTTTCTCCGCAATGATCTGACGAAACACCATCCGGAAATACAGATAGAGGATACGCCCCAATTTTATGATTTATCTGTATTTAACCGCTGTGCTGAGACCGGAAACGTACTGCTCAGCATTGAATGCTGGCAAGAGGTTCATCCGGGGCTTATATCCATTCCGGTAAATTGGGATTACAGCATTCCCTATGGTCTGCTTTATAGTCTGGATGCACCGGAAGATGTTCTCCGATTTGTCGACAGGGTAAAAGCTGTGATATGACATAAATTAAGTGGGAACGCATCATTTGTATGCGCCCCCACTACGATAACTCCTATACTCTATGCTCTAATCCTATGCTCTACGATAACTTCCACGCCATGCTCTTATTCTGCAGTTCTACCATATGTCTGTACATTCCCTTCTGCTTCAGAAGCTCTTCCGGTGCGCCCTGCTGCACAATTCGTCCGTTTTCCAGAACTACCACCTTATCAGCACTGGCTACCGTGCGCATCCGATGTGCAATAATTAAAACCGTTTTCTTGCGGATCAGTCTGGATAAAGCATCCTGTACTGCACTTTCATTTTCCACATCCAGGCTTGCCGTGGCTTCGTCCAGAAGAACTACAGGCGCATCCTTTAGCAGTGCTCTTGCTATAGAGATTCGCTGGCGTTCTCCACCAGATAGAGTAGAACCATTTTCTCCAATCACGGTTTCATATCCATCGGCCAGGCGCAAGATAAATTTATCACACTGCGCTGCCTTTGCTGCTTCGATTACTTCTTCATCCGTGGCACCCTTACGTCCAAGCCTGATATTTTCCATAATGGTATCCCGAAACAGGACAACATCCTGAAAGACAATCGCGTAATATTTCAGTAAGGCTTCCGGATCAATTTCAGAAATATCTCTGCCGCCCAATTTGATTTTTCCTTTATTCACATCCCAGAATCTGGCTGAAAGCTTTGCTGCTGTAGATTTTCCGCCGCCGGACGGACCTACAAGCGCTGTAACCTCTCCCTGTTTTGCTGTAAATGTTACATCCGAAAGTACACCTTCTCCATCTCGATATGAAAAATCCACATGTTCAAAACTGATGTCAAATCCGTTGGGTTTAAAATCTTCCGTTCCAGTCTGTACCGGCTCCTCCTGAATTGTACGCATACGGTTAATTTGTAGTTTTGCATTAAAAGTTGCCGCCATATTCATAAGAACAATGCTGAGGGGATCGTAAATTCGTGCAGCAGCAAATAGAAATCCAAGAAAATACAGTAGTGATAGCTCTCCCCGAACGAAAAGATGAGCCCCAGCCAGAACTGTGGTCGCCATTCCAATACGTAAAAATGCCTGGGCAGAGCTTACAAATGTGCCTGCTGCCAATTCTGACCGGATGGCTGATTTTTCTGCTGCTGCCGTTTTTTCCTCCAGTTCTTTTAAATAAGCTTCCTGTCGATTGCAGGCTTTCAGATCACGATTGGTTTCCAAGCCTTCCTGAATGCAATCTGTGACGGCACGTTTTGCCAGAATATTTTTTGTACCATATGTGTCCTGCAGCTTTTTGGAGCAGATTGTCAAAAGCAGCGCTGCCGGAACCACCCACAATACAGCCAGTGCCATTTTGGCATTAAAACAGAACATACTGATTCCCACTATAGTAGTGGAAATAATAGCCGCGAACAACACTGGGATATAATGAGAAAACATCTGATCCAGGCTGGAACAATCTGCAATCATAGTTGCTGTCAGATCGCTCAAATCTCTTTTTCCAAAAAAGGAAAGGGGCAGCCTGCGCAGTGTTTCAGCCAGTGCAATTCTACGGTTGGCGCTTTCCTTATATACCGACAGATAAAGGGCAGCATACTGAATGTAATGAAGCACAAACAGCACAACTAAGATCAGTGCCGCAATTGAGGTATAATACAGAATCTTTTCTGCTGTATTTTCTCCGTTGGGAATGGCTCTCAGCATATATTGGATCACTGCCATGATGACGCCAACCGGAAGCATCAGACTGATGTTGCATACTACCGTCAGCAATACTGCCTTTACAAAGTCCTTTGCCCCCTGATGACTCAGTGCAAAAAGACGTTCAATTTTTGAAATCATAATGTGCTCTCCTTTCCAACCTTCCATTTTGCTGACTTCTGATAATCCCTCCACATTTTGGCATACAGCCCCTGTTTTTCCAGAAGTTCACCATGGGTTCCACACTCCGTAATCTTCCCATTATCCAGAACAAGAATGTTATCTGCATTTTGAATTGTGGATAGTCGGTGGGCAATCATAAGCACCGTTTTGCCTCTAATTAATGACTCAAAGGCCTTCTGAATTTGTGCTTCATTTTCCGGGTCCGCAAATGCCGTGGCTTCATCCAGCACAATAATCGGCGCATCCTTTAAAATAGCCCTGGCTAACGCAATCCGCTGTACCTCCCCGCCGGACAGATAAATTCCTTTTGTCCCCACAACCGTATCCAATCCATCCGGCAGTTTTGCAAGAATATCCTCGCACTGTGCTGCTTGGGCAGCGCGGAGAACCTGCTCCCTGGATGCCTCCGGTTTTGCTGCCCTGATATTATCGAGCAGACTTTGTTTAAACAGCCGCGTATCCTGAAAGACAAAAGCAACCTGATCCATCAAAAGTCTGTTGTCTATCTCACGAACATCAACGCCGCCGATCTGCACCTGTCCTTCCTGGACATCCCAGAACCTGGGAATGAGACTGGCTGCTGTGGTTTTACCTCCGCCGGAGGGGCCTACCAAAGCTACTGTCTGCCCCCCGGACACACGAAAACTAATATGGGAAAGTGCAGGTCTTGTGGCTTTCGGATAAGTAAATGTGACATTCTTAAATTCAACCGTTCCCCCGGAGGGTGCTATGGTATACGTGGCATTTTTCAATGGTTCCTGGGATAAGACTTCCTCCATTTTAAATACAGCCTCATTTGCTTCCATAACAGACTGGGAGGCATACATAATCCGGTTAATCATATTTCCACAAGCAGGTGCAAACAACGCATAGAAGATAAAGTTTGGAATGACACTCCATCCGTCACTGACAGAAGCAATATAGAGTGCTGCCGGAATCAGGAGAAGAAATGTACCGTTAATTGCACTTAGAAAACAAGTGTTGCCCATTTGACAGCTCATAGCGTATTTGCCGGCAAGATCGCTGTAAGACAAAATTGCCGCATAAAAGGCCTTGAAAGAATATACCGTCTGCTGGAATACCTTTACAACGGGAATGCCTCTGACATATTCCACTGCTTCGCCGCTCATCTTTTCAATTTCCTGCTGATAACGGTGAAAAAAGTTCGCATTTTTTCCACTCATCATCATCCCCATAGATACCAGTGCCAGAACCATGGTGAGAAGAGAAAGTGCTCCCATCCTCCAGTCAAACAGAAACAAAAAAACAATTGCTGCAAGTGGTGTCGCGACTGCGCCAATGGTATCAGGCATCTTATGCGCCAGTAAATCCTCTGTAAGCGCTGCATTATCATCTACCAGCTTGCGAAGCTTACCAGACTGATTCCCTGTAAAAAAGCCAAGGGGCAGCTCCACCATATGCTGCATCGCTTTCATTCGCATATTTCTAGCTGTGCGAAATGCAGAAATATGGGTCATCATTAAAGCTATAAAATATACTGCCAGATTTGCAACTGAAAACCATACTGCAAGCCATCCCCACTTAGCCAGATTATCTGCGGCAGCAAAATTGGGATATACCGCAAGGACATCTCTTGCCACCAGCCATACAAATACATAGGGCATTAAGCCGATGACGGCTGCAGCTCCTGATAATATACAGCCCAGGATCGTCAGCCAGCGATAATTACCGGCATACTGTAGTAAAACAGAAATACTGCTTTTCTTTTTCATTTTCAATTTCTTCTTCCTCTCTTTCTTCCAGAATAAATATCTGTTTCAGTTCCTCCACTTTTTCCCCATCCAGCTGATAGAACGCCTTCACTTTTCCATGTTCCAGATGCAGCACATGGGTGCAGCTTCCCGCAACCAGTTCCAGGTCATGTGTAATCACAAAGGACACCAGCGCATGCTCACGATTTGCCTGCAGCAGCGTACAAAACCGCTGCATTCCGTCATAGTCCAGCCCGCTTGTGGGCTCATCATAAAACATCCACTGTTTCCCGGCACAAAGAGCTCGCAGATGGCAACTCTTTGTTTTTGTCCACCTGACAGGCTAGCGGGATGTTTTTCCCGAAGTGGTAATAAGTCCATGGCATCGGTCAGCTGTTGTTCTTTTTTTGCCTGCTGGGCTGAAAGCCCCATTGTAATTTCTTCCGAAACACTATCGCAGAACAGCTGATGATTCACATCCTGCATCACAATATAACTGTTCTGTATCCTGGCTGCCGGCTTACAGTCCCGGCCATTCAAAAGGATCTGTCCATGGCACTTCAACAAACCGCTTACACATTCAGCAAAGGTACTTTTCCCGGCACCGTTTTCTCCTACAACAGCAATAATCCCATGTTCCGGAACTGCTAAATGATCAATAGAAAGCACCTCCTTTTTGTTCCTTTTATATTTCAGCTGGTGAATGTTCATAGCGATTTTGTCTGTCTTGAATCCACGCTCCCTAATCCTTACGCTTTCCAAAAAAGGAGCACGCAGACCAAGTGCTTCCCTTGTTTCATCAGGCATTTTCCTGATATCCTCTGAAAGGTAAATCAGTTTTATTTCTCCCTGCTCCATATAGAAAAAACGATCCGCCAGATCCATCAGATAATAGAGTCTGTGTTCCGAAATAACTATGGTATTTCCCGCTTCTTTTAATAACTTCAGCGTCTTTTTCAACCGTAAAATTGCTCTGGCATCCAGATTGGACGAGGGCTCATCCAGTACATACATCTTTGGATTAGCAGCATAAACAGAACCACATGCAATTTGCTGTTTCTCCCCACCGGATAGTTCAAAGATATTTCTTCCAGTTAAGTGTTCCAGTTCCAATATCGCAACACTTTGGTTTATCCGCTCTCTGATTTTTTCCGGCTCCATTGCCTGATTCTCACAGCCAAATGCCAACTCCCCGTCTGTATCTATATGGAAGAACTGACTGCCCGGATTTTGAAAAACGCTCCCAATAAGATCTGCCGTTCTTGACAACTCCGCATTTGAAACATTTAAGTTTCCTACCCGGACATTTCCCCGGTATGCACCCTCGTAAAAATGTGGAATCAAACCATTTAATACTCTGGTAAGCGTTGTTTTTCCACATCCGCTTCTACCGCACAGAACAACAAATTCTCCTTTGTCCACATGTAAATTGATATTTTTAAGACCATTTTCTTCATTGGATGTGTATGTAAAATATAATTTTTCTACCTTTACCATTTATCATCACCTCACATAGCCGGAAATCCAGATCCCGGCATATCCCAGCGTAATAATCAGACACGTATAGTCCCATCCCTGCATCCGCGTCTGTATCAGACATGTTCTTTCTCTGTTGCTGTCCAACCCTCTGGCAAGAGATGCTGCAGCCAGTTCCTCAATGATGGAAGCTGCGCTGAATAGCAGCGGAATCAAAACATGTTCCATTGTGGTCATGGGATGACGGATAACGTAGACTGGATGAAGGGAAATTCCACGAAACGCCATGGCTTTTTGGATACCACTCCACTCTTCCCGTACAGTCGGAACAAATCGAAACATAATCAGAATCGGGATAATCGTTTTCACAGGCAGTTTCATCTTTTGAAGTGCTGACATAAACTGACTGGTATTTGTCGTCTGAAACACAAGGGTAAAAGCCATAACAATCGGTATCATCATTCTGGAAATCACACAGATCCCAAGCAGCAAAAGTCCCGCCACGCCAGTAATTCTATTTGGAATATAAATGGAACCTACAACCGCCAGACTCATGAAGCCAAAGCTCTTTATTGCAAATATCCATTTTCCGCTGAAACTCAGCACCAGCATCAGAAAGAGAGCTATACAGATATTAAGTATAGGCTGCGTAACCGTCATTACAAAGCAACAGGTCACACAAAACATCAGCAGCTTGACCCTTGGATCAAGATTAAATCCCCCGCCCATTTACATGATGCCTGCCTTTTCAAAATGCTTCTTAACAAATTTTGATGCTGCCAGGACTCCCACTGCGCCGCCAGCCACCGCCAGTCCTGCCAATACAAAAATAATCCATTCAGGCGTTAATCTGTCTACTGTCTGTGCATAAGCGGAACCATAAAACTGTTCGCACATTTCAATAAAGTGCTTTTTTGCAAAGCCCAGCATTAAGAACGGACCGATCATAGTCAGGTTAAATACCGGATAGGACAGCAGAAACATTTTTTTAGACTGATATCTTCCAGCCCTTGCAATTAACTCAGCGCCTATGCCGCATATCAATGCCCAGATCAAAGAAATAAAGGAACTGGTACTTGTCACTATTCCAAATAAAAGTGCAAGAATCATAATTGCGCCAAATTTTCTGATTTTTGTAACATAGAGTATATACACGGTGGCGCACACACATCCTACCAAGAACGGGGAGAGGATATACAGTATCGGTATCATTCCGGTAGCTGCCACAAGCACCATCATCAAAATGATATAAATTGCACCAAACGCTCCTGCATATATATAATCCTTTGTTTTTAGTCTCTGTCTCATAAGACCCTCCTGTCATATTTTAGTTAGCTACGCCTAACCAATAATACAAAATAAAGGAATATTCTTCCACTCTGTTTAGTCAAAATACTCCATTTAGCCATTTTTTCTATATTTATTTGGAGTTAAACCATAGATACTTGAAAAAGCTGCTGAAAACTTGCTTGGATTCTCGTAACCGATTGCATTTCCAATATCTGCTATGGACTCATCTGTTGTTTTCAGCCTTTGAGCAGCCCATTCCATGCGGCATCCTTTTAAGAATTCATAAGGACTACACCCATAAATGACTTTAAAATTATCCTTAAGACCTGTCTCCGATATATGGAAACGTGCAGCCAGCTCCTTAATGGTAAAATGCTTCTGCATATTCTTTTCTATATAGTTTTTGATCCGGCTGATTGTTTCTGTTTTCTTATCTGTTACAGCATGATATTTCTTCTGCCTTGCCCCTTCATAGTGGACAAATTCTGTCAGCAAGTGAAGAACATGTATTTTCATATGAATATAGTCGCCCTCTCTGGATGCTTCATACAATGCTTCCAGGACTTTTTTGATATGCGTATCACAAACAAACCGCTCAAATCTTTTACCCAAAAGGTGCGTTTTAAAGAGCTCGTTAATATCAATCATAAACAGCCGGAGAAAGTCAATGGCTTCTCCGGCTATCATTTGAGGATAAAAAATGATATTAATTCCCTGAAAATATCCCATGGGTATATAAGAATCAAAACTTTGATACGTATTTGTCATCATGGAAATCTCACCCTCAGAAAGTCTAAGAAACCGATGCCCGTCAATCCTGCTTTCATAAACACCTTTATGAGAATACGCAATCTGATAATAATTGCATTCATTCACCTTTCCATAGAAATGTTCATGTGTCTGATAATCTGTGCAAAAAATCTCAATACCCGGCAAAATCATATAAGCGGTCATATGTACTTTGTTTTTCGGTTCATCAATGCTATATTCATGAATCAAATCGTTTACTTCTCTTTTTAAAAAACCGAATCCACTAAAATCCATCCGTACCGATGGATAATCCTTTCCTTTCAATACGTCACCTTCTTTTACTTTTCTACCTACCCCTGCATCATCCTTCATACAATAAATGCGCATCTGATTACAGTAGGATCGGTTAGCTATACCTAACCGCATTTTATCAGCTTTTATCTATATACGCAAGCATCTATTTACGTTTTCATTAATTTGATTGATCTTGCTGTACACGACTAATTGAACCTTACACTTTACACTTCACGCATATTATTGTATTCTTATTATAATTAAATCAGAGTAGGTTGCAAACAAGCTTTGAATCCTGTGAAAAATGCATACCAATAAATACACACTATGAAATGCGAAAGGACAGACCCTATTATGAAATGCCCAAACTGCGGGGCGGCACTGGATGATTCTGTGGCGAAATGCCCTTACTGCGGCTCCACTAACTTCCCCGGCGCCGAAAAAGAATATATGAATGAGCTTCATGAACTCCATAAAGATCTGGAAAAATTAGAAGAAGTCCCCATGGACTGCTTTGAAGATTCTGTAAAAAAAGAATCTGCACGTGCAGGAAAACGCATTGGTATTTCTCTGCTGATAACCGTCCTGGTGGCACTTGGAATCTTTATACTCTTCCGGTTCAATGACTTCCAGCTGCAAAAGCAGGACGCCGCACAGACTGCCTGGGAACGCACTGCATTTCCAAAAATGGATGCCTGGTATGCGGAAGAAGATTACGATGCCATACTGGACTACATTCTGGCAGATCCTGAGACACAGAAATATTCTATTTACAACTGGAAGCATTCTGACTTTATCTGGGCATATGCGGATTATCTCATAATTATTAATCCGGAGCAGAACAGTGAAAAAGATATAATGACAGCCATGACTTCACTCCTGATCATGTCCCGCCTGGAAAATATGCGCCAGGAGGATTCCGCGAAAGTAAAAACATACCGGAAAGAAGCCGAGCAGATTTTAAACGAACGCTATAACATGACCTTAGACCAATTACAAAAAAACTATGAGGAGGCGGTAAAAAAATGAAATGTACATTCTGCGGAGGTCCATTAACCTTAAAGGATGAAAAATGTCCTTATTGCGGTGCCCCAAATCCTGATATTCTAAAGCACCGCTCTGATATGAAGCACTATCAGTCAGAATTTAAAAAAACACAGGATGACGTTTATACCACAACTCATAAATTTACGAGTTTCAGTGTCCGCACAAGCATCATCGCTTTTCTGGTCATCCTCAATGTTGCCGCTTTGATCCTGATCGGGTCCGCGTGGCCCATCTACAAAAGCGTCACCAAAAGCACGTTACATAAAAATGAAGCTGTACATAAAAAAGCCATGGACGATCTAATCAAAGATGAAAAGTATATAGAACTGAATGCTTACTTTAATTCAAACAATTTATACCTGGGTGACGAATTTGATACTTACACAGCAATTACAAGGGTGTCAGATAGTTACAACAGCATTTTCAACTCGATTAATTCCATGATCAATCCGGAGCTTTCCAGCAGCTGGTCTCCAAGATATCTGGTTTCCAGCCTCTCTTCCTACTATGAAACCATATCGGGAGAATATTTTTTATATGAGGGAAAATACCTGAATGAACATTTTGCTGCATTAGATGATATTGATCAGAAGATCCAGCTGCTGCTGACCTCTTTCTGCAAACTGACGAAGGAAGATCTGAGTACGCTCCCCAATCTTTCCGCAAATGGAATCCAAGACTTACTGGAAAGGAGATTAGACATCCATGAAGAAGAAACGAATTAGCATATCGGGCATCCTGATTATCATACTGTCGATCCTGTTTGTCTTTTTACTCCTTATGGGTATCACACGGCTTAAAGAAGAATTCCGGGGTTATACAAAATATGACGAGCAGTCTTTTGCATCAGATCTCAAATACCAGGATTATGTATCCATACTGCGAAAAACAGCCCAAAATGAAGCTCAGGGTGCCAAATCAAATGAAATTCTTGAAGAATATTATGCGCTTGGGCACTACTATGAGGCTGCTGTTCATTACAAAATTTATAAAGACAGCAACTATACAGAAAAAGCTGCTGCATATAAAGCAGTCATGGATGCGGAAGAAAAGAAAATGGGACAACTCCAGTCTGAAATACCAGACATGCTGGAAATACTTTCTAACCAATAAATACGTGGATTCAAAAAACGCCTGTATCATGAGATAAAGCTCTCATGTACAGGCGTTTTTAACAATTTCCAATGTATATACTATTATGCTTACACGATCTCATCCAGCGGGCTGATTTCCACGCCTTCCTCTATCAGTGTTTTACGGATCTTCTCTACAAATGCCAGGGCTTTTTCCCCATCCCCGTGGACACATACAGAGTCCGCTTTAATCGGGATATCTTTTCCGGTAATCGCAGTAACCTTTCCTTCTTTTACCATACGGACAACTCTTGCAATCGCTTCTTCTTCATCCGTAATCATAGAGCCTTCTTTTCTCCGGTTAACCAAAGTTCCATCCTCTTCATAAGCACGGTCTGCAAATACTTCCAGTGCAGTACGAAGCCCGCAGTCGACAGCTGCCTTAGCCAGCTCACCGCCGGACAATGCCAGGACAATCAGATTCTTGTCAAACTCATAAATTGCTTCGCAGATACCCTTTGCAAGTTCATAATCCTTTGCTGCCATGTTATAAAGGGCTCCATGGGGTTTTACATGCTGCAGGCTGATCCCCTGGGCTTTACAGATTCCAGCCAATGCTCCGATCTGATAAAGCGTATAAGCTTTAGCTTCCCCCGGTGTGATGTCCATGACACGTCTGCCAAACCCCATAAGGTCCGGCAGTCCCGGATGTGCGCCAACCCGCACCCCTTCTTTTTTCGAGATCGCCACTGTCTTCTCCATAACAACAGGATCAGAAGCATGATAACCACATGCCACATTTGCCGATGTAATAAATGGAATCACACGATCATCCATTCCAATTGTATAGTGCCCAAAGCTTTCGCCCAGATCACTGTTTAAATCAACTTTATACATAATTAACTCCTTTCTTTCTGGTACATCATTGCTCAAATAATTGAGCCATACGAACTAGTTTCACGATCCCAGTTTCATCAACTGTTCAATAAAACCGGTATCCGCTTTGCCTTCGCAAAATGTAGGATGCTTCAGAATCTGATACTGGAAATCAATATTTGTCTCAATACCCATAATTACCATTTCATCCAGCGCAGAGCGCATCTTCTGCAATGCCGCTTCCCTGTCTGGCGCATGTACGATGACCTTGGCGATCATGGAATCATATTCTGACGGTATGCGGTATCCGGTATAAAGCCCGGTATCCACCCGTACTCCATTTCCCGCCGGAAGATGCATATGTTTAATCACACCCGGACTGGGCATAAAGTTCTTCTCCGGAATTTCTGCATTAATACGGCACTCAATGGCATGGCCGCGAAGAAGGATATCGCTTTGGCTAAAGCTCAATTTTTCTCCCATAGCAATACGGATCTGTTCTATAATTAAATCCGTACCGGTAACCATTTCTGTAACACCATGCTCTACCTGAATACGGGTATTCATTTCCATAAAGAAAAAGTTGCCTTTTGGATCTACAATAAACTCGATTGTTCCTGCATTTGTATAATTTACAGTTTTCGCCGCCAGAATCGCATAGCGGTTCATTTCCTCACGCATTTCCTCAGAAATAGCAGGTGATGGTGATTCCTCAATCAGCTTCTGATGGTTTCTCTGTACCGAGCAGTCACGTTCTCCCAGAGCTACTACATTTTTATATGCATCCGCAATAATCTGTATTTCAACATGTCTTGGATTTTCAATAAAACGTTCAATATACATGGTATCGTCGCCAAATGCATTGGCGGATTCCCTCTGTGCCATATTAAATTGAAATTCAAATTCATCTTCATTCTTAGCAACGCGCATCCCTTTGCCGCCGCCGCCGGAAGATGCCTTAATCATAACCGGATAGCCGATTTCTTTTGCAATCTTTGTACCTGTCTCAGCATCATAAACAGGTTCCTTCGTACCGGGAACAACCGGTACTCCGGCATCCATCATGGTCTTTCTGGCATGGGATTTATTCCCCATACTGTCAATTACTTCAGCGGATGGTCCGATAAAAGTGATTCCATTGGCATCACACATCCGTACAAACTCACTGTTCTCAGATAAAAATCCAAATCCCGGGTGTATCGCATCAGCCTCCATATTATTCGCCGCACTGATAATGCGCTCCATATTCAAATAACTGTTCTTTGCAGGACCTTCCCCAATACAGATACGCTGGTCAGCCAGCTGTACATGAAGGCTGTCTTTGTCCTCTTTGGAATAGATCGCTACACTGCGGATGCCCAGGTTACGGCATGCCCGGATAATTCGAACTGCTATCTCACCCCGATTGGCTATTAATATTTTTTTAAACACAGTCCAATCCTCCTTATATGCCTATAATTTTTTAACGCGGAACAGCGGCTGTCCATATTCTACCTTTTGTTCATTGCTTACCAATATCGCTTCAATCTCACAGTCAAAATCGCTCTCAATTTCATTCATCAGCTTCATTGCTTCCAGAATGCAGACTGTCTGTCCGCCTTTTACCACGTCGCCAACTTTGACAAATGCCGGTTCATCCGGTGATGCCGCCGCATAAAATGTTCCTACAATCGGGGAGGTGATAAAGCACTGCTCCTCTTCTTCTTCTGCCTCTGGTTCATTTCCGGCAGCTTCCACAGCCGCATAACTAACAGCCATTCCTTCCGGAACTCCAGGACCATATTTGATTTTGCTCATGGAAATCTTAACGTCTCCTTCTTTGATGGAAAATGTTGTCAAAGATGACTTTTCTATAATTTTTATCAATCCCTCTATCTTTTCTAAGTCCATATAAATACCTCTCTTTCTTCTATTGTCTCTTCTATTCTAATTTCTATGAAAAAAGTTTTTCCAGCCGCTTTGCAACCAGACGGCAGTCTAAAACTTCTTTACAAGGTTTGTGTATTTCTTTTCTTAAATCATCCATTTCCCTGATCTCATCCAGATAAAGGCTCTGGGCGTCTGTCACACTAATCGCTTTAAACCGGATCTTATGGTCTGTCTTTCTCTGGACCAGCTTCGGTATATCTACAGATGCAACCGTTGCAATCTTTGCATAACCTCCTGTGGTCTGCCTGTCAGAAAGCATAATAATCGGCTTTCCATGGGATGGTACCTGTACGGATCCCATCGTAATGCCATCTGAGATAATATCCGCTGTATCTTTATATGCAATAAAAGGACCTTCCAGGCGGCATCCCATGCGGTCAAAATCGCTGGTCACTTCATATTCGCTTTCCAGAAAACTTTCCATTCCCTGCTTAGTGAAATGACTGTCCTGGGGTCCTAATACAACTCTCAAAACAGCATCCTCCTGGTCAAATTCATCCAGATCCAGTTTTCTGGATAAAAAGTATGGCAGATATCTCCTTTTAATGCGGAATCTCACATAATCTCCAGCCTGAAGTTTACGTCCTTTATATCCGCCTACCTGGCTTCTGATATTAGTTGAACGGCTGCCCATAATAACCGGTATATCCAGATAACTGGAAAATGCAATATACGCCCTGCTTCCCGTTCTGGCACTCTGGAATTCCAGTATATCCCCTTTATTCATATAAATAGCGGTATACATGGGAGCCGGCTTTTTATTAATCATTGGCTGGAAATCCCCTCCGGTTATTGCGATAATCGTAGCCGATGTAAATTCCAGGGTAGGTCCAATCAATGTTATCTCAAGCGCCGCCTCATTCTCCGGGTTGTCCAGAAGCAGATTTGCAATTTTAAAAGACCGTACATCCATGACGCCTGATACGCCAAATCCCTGGCTCTGATATCCGGTTCTTCCCAGGTCCTGAACAGTTGTCAGCATGCCTGCTTTTAATACACGAAATCCCATCTTACACACCTCCTTCATGAACGATACACTGATATTCGTCCCTTGAAACTAATTCTTTTATGCGGTTAAACTCTGTCTCATCAATGGGAATGAAGCGGATATAATCTCCAGCTTCAAACAAAATCGGCACATCCCGGTTGGGATCATAAGTCTTCACCGGAGTAAGTCCGATCAACTGCCATCCTCCCGGAGAATCCAGTGGATAAATGCCCGTCTGGGAACCTCCGATTCCCACACTTCCTGCACTGATTTTAATTCTTGGATTTGCCAGACGCGGTGTATGAAGGCGCTCATCCAGTCCTCCTAAATAAGAGAATCCAGGAAGAAAACCAAGCATATAAATCAGATAATCTTTGGAGGAATGCAATTTAATCACTTCCTCCCGGGACATTTTAGCATTTTGGGCAACGGTATCAATATCCGGTCCAAACTCTCCGCCATAGCAGACAGGGATTTCAATAATCCGTTTTTCTCCCACTTCCGCCATAACGTCCACTTTTACTAATTGACGCATCCGCTCTACAATCATTTCATATGAGATAATTCTGGGATCGTAATTGACCAATAAGGAGCAAAAAGCCGGGATCGTATCCACGATTCCCTCGATCTGCTGCTCCTTAATCAGCTGTACAATAGCCGTGATTTTCCGATTGATTTCCGGGCTGATTTCTTTGCCAAACTCAATCAAAATCGCAGAATCACCTGCCGTTAGAATTTCAATTTTAAGCATATTGCTCTCTCCTATTTCAAAAAGGTGCAATCATATTGACTACACCTTTGTATTTTCTATGCAAATAATTTGCCAAGACCTGAAAGGGAAGTAACGCCCAGATAGGCTGCAAGCAGAACTACCAGGATACCCAGGATCAACAGCCACTTCGGATGATGGTAATCTTCTCCCATAATACTCTTTTTCTGGGATGCTACAAGACATACACCTAAAGTAACCGGTAAGATCAGACCATTTAAGGCACCAGCCAGAACCAGAAGATTCGCAGGCTGTCCAAGAATCGCCATAACCAGCGTAGAAATTGCAATGAAGGCAACGGTAACCCATTTCTCATATTTTGCAACCGTCTTGCTCAAGGTCTTCATGAAAGAAACCGATGTATAAGCCGCTCCAACGATAGAAGTAACAGCCGCACAAAGCAATACTAATCCAAAGAACCGGTAGCCCAGTTCTCCTGCACCCTGGCTGAATGCATCTGCAGCCGGATTGGACGGATCTAAAGTAAGGCCTTTTGCTACTACACCCAGAATTGCAAGGAATAAGAAAATACGCACGATCGTTGCAATTCCGATACCCATGATAGAACTCTTGTTAACTTCTTTTAAATTCTCTTTCTTCGTAATGCCGCCGTCAATCAGACGATGTGCACCTGCAAAGGTAATGTAACCGCCCACGGTTCCTCCAAGCAGCGTTAATATAGCCGGGAACAGCGCAACAGCACCAGTGGATGGAATAAATGTTTCTTTAATTGCCTGTCCAACAGGAGGCTTAACAATAATAATAACCACAAAAATAACAATAATCATAACTGCGCCAAGAACCTTTGTCAAAGTATCCATAGCCTTTGTGGCATTTTTAAGTAAAAATACAACGATAGCAATTGCACCCGCTAAAATATAACCTGCTGTCAGCGGCAGTCCTAAAAGGGTATTAAATCCCAGCGCACCTCCGCCTACGTTACCAATATTAAATATCAGTCCTCCTAATACAACCAGCAATGCTACAAAATACCCCAATCCCGGGAGTAACTTATTCGCCACATCCTGTCCGCGCATCCCGGATACACAAAGCACACGCCAGACATTCATCTGAACAACGATGGCCAATAAAATAGAAACTAAAATAACAAATCCAAAACTCGCCTGGAAATCACTTGTAAACTTTGCAGTCTGTGTCAAAAATCCAGGACCAATTGCTGATGTTGCCATGATAAATGCAGCTCCCAACAGTGCACCACCATTTGATTTCTTCTTTTTTTCCATACAATTCCCTCTCTCTTTCATTTAGTCTTATCGAAGCCACATAGTCGGTATATCCGGAAGTTCTATATCCATTGTGCCCGCAGAATGTGACTGTAATAGTAAAATTATACATTAAAATTTATTCCTAGACAAGTATATATTTTAAATTCACGGATATCTCATATTACATGAAGCGGGAATGAATTATCAAACACGCTCTAGCTCACTGAAAGCTTTCATAAATTCTTTCACTCCATAGTTTTCAAATTCCACTTCCATCATCAGATCATCTTCTTTTATAATTCTACCAATTCCATATTTTTGATGCTTCACCATTTCCTGCGTTACCTGTTCTTTTGCTTCCTCATTGGATGAATTTTCCACCAATCCCTCAGTCTTAGCTTTCTGAATCTGCCTTTTCAGTTCCTGGAGATTCACTTCCCTTTTCCCGGGAGTGTCCTCTTGAATGAGATGGGCAGGAATCATATGGATATACCGGCTTTCCCCCGGCAGCACCCGGTAGAAATCGGGATTCGTATAATACGAAAGTTCCAGATAATCTTTCGCCCTGGTAATACCAACAAAAAACAGCCGTCTTTCTTCGTCCTCCTCTTCAAAATCCTTTGACGGTAAAGGAATCAGACCATAATTTACTCCGGTGATAAAAACATGGGAAAATTCCAGTCCCTTTGAGGCATGCAGCGTCATCAGCTTAACCGATTCTTCCTCACTTCGGATGTCTTTCTGCAGGATATTTACGCCATATAGCGCTGATGAATTCAGGAAATCCCGCATTCCCTCTAAAAACGGCATATTCTTTTCCTTTATATAATCGAACAAAATCTCTGCCAGATCAAGGACTGCCTGCCTGTCTTTGGCATAAGCAGATGATGTGGGCATGAGGTATTCGTCCATTTTAAAATACCCATAAAGTTCCTCCGGATTATGGATTTCACTGCTCTGTTTCGGGAAATTTATCATTTTTGCAAATAGTTCAGACCCTCCCACATGATTCCCATCCCGATTACTTAATACCTTTCTGGCTTCTTTTTTAGACAGCCGCTCTCCATAATCCCGGCTGTTTAACACATAGAATCCCGAAAGGGTATCCTCCGGGTTGACGCTGAAACGCAGAAGTTTCATCATCCATTTTAAAACCGGAATATCCTGTATGGTCTTTTTCATGGAAACTTCATAGGGAATATCATTTTCCGCAAATACCTTTTCAAAGACTTCTGACTGGCTCTGCAAACGGTAAAACACCGCTATTTCTTTTAGAGGAACACCTTCCAGCTGAAGTACCTTTATTTTATCGGCCAGATAGCATGCCTCATTAAAAGGATTATAATGGTTCTTCAGAATAATTTTATTTCCGGTTTCCCGCATCCCCTTTAGAGGAGATCCATTTTGTGAAAAGCACTTTGCCACCTCCAGAATGAAGCTGCTGGAACGGTAGTTAATGGGCAGAGATAATTCCTTTGCCTGATACTTTTCCTTGAGCACATAGAATACATTCCAGGTGCTCCCCCGCCAGCTGTATATAATCTGATTGGGATCGCCCACAGCAAAGAGCCTGGTTTCACCATTCATAAACTTTTCAATAAAATCCAGCTGCATCTTATCGCAGTCCTGCACCTCATCAATAATCATCCATTTGGCTTCCATACCGGATGCTTCCAACAATTGATTTGTATTTTCCAGAAGATCAGAAAAAGACATTTTATTCTGCTTAACTTTTTCTTCTTTCAGCAGCTTCAGGAGTTTAAAAATATCATCCTGGATTCGGGAGTTATTTTCTGTGACCTGCCCCGCTGCTGCCTGCTCCAACCGTTTTTTTAACCGGTTTTTATATTTAATCACCAGTTTTTCTTCCTCAATCACCTGCATTGCAATATCCAGTTCTTCCTCCGGCTCGATCACAAGAAATCCATTTGTATAACCCAGATCTTCGATAGGCAGCTTACTCCTCAAAAGATGCAGCGCCACACTGTGGAATGTACCGAATGTTCCCATTTCTGCCATATCCAGTCCCGCTCCGGTGTCCGCCAGGCGTTCCTTAATTTCATTTGCAGCCTTATTGGTAAACGTAAGCACCACCATATCCTGATAAGGAACTTTTTTCATATGATGCAGGTACATAATTTTAGAAATCAATACCGTCGTTTTCCCGCTGCCCACATTCGCATTAACGATACAGGCATCACTTTCATCCAGTACAGCTTCCTTCTGGTACTGGTTCAGCCGTTTCAATTCTTCTTCAAACTGCATGGAAACCTCCTATTCCATCAGATTCTCATATCTTCTCTGTAGCTTATCCTTTACTTCTTTCCGATCTCTTCCCTGCTCCATCTGCTTAATCTTCAAACGGATACCCTGAGGAGCTTCCGTGTAAAAAGAAATTATATTTACAAGGCTCTTTCGATTGGTTTCCTCCAGAATCCATTCCTTATAAAAACTGCTGTCCGTAAATAATATCAGGCTCGGACCATCTGTCTCTACCTGGGGAATCGTACTCAAAAAGGCTGCAAAGGAATACCCTCTCTCCTTTAAATACGTACAGAATTCCTGCCACCTGCCCGGCAGTTCCTCAAACTGAAACTGTTTTTTCATAAAGGTGGACGGAGCATACTCCACAAGCTTGACCTCTTTTGGAACCGGCTCTTCCTCCAGCAGGTTCTGCAAGCCCCAGAGAATCATATTTTTATCTAATTTATAATCCCCGATACACACCGCACATCCCTTGTCACATTTACAGCCGCTCACCATGGTAATGGCATTTCGGATAATCTGCTCCGTCAGGTCATACACTTTCTCTGAATACCCCAATCCGCCGATATACTTATCGTAGACAAACAGGAATACCTCTCCGGAGGCAAAGTTTTCCCCCATACCAGCTGCATTTCCCGACATGACAACGCCGATATCCTCCTGTTCTGTCATAGTCGCCATCATTGCCGCATTCTTAATCGCATAGCACAGACCTTCAAAGTGGTTGTTGCGGATGATCTGGCCGCCCGGACTCTCCTGGAGCAGACGGCGGTATGCCTTTACCACATTTTCAGGAATCTTAATCCAGGTACTTTCTGTATCATAATCCTTGGACAGCGGCTGCTCCAGCTGCTCATATCCCAGATTCTGGTGATTATGAAATTGCAGTTTTTTAAACATATAGACCATCTCATCTACATTGACGTCACCAAATCCAATGGTTATACGTTTATACTCCCGTTCTTTGCTGCCCTGGATCATCCGAATATTGGTATTGCTGCCCGGCATCGTATAATAATTTCCCTGAAATGTCACCGCATATGCCGTTTTACATTCCAGATCCAGCTTTAACACCTGATACTGCACACCGTCGTGCATATAAACTGCACCCTTATGGATTTCACGAAAAGCCTGAAGCTCGTCCATTTCCGTAATTTCCTTCTTGTTATCCTGATTTATCAGCTTATATCTGGATTTGTCAATATTTCTTAAGCTAAAGTCTCCCGCCGGAAAAGCATTTCCTGTCCATGCAAATTTACCGTTCTGGCTAGTCAGTTCACTGGCACGTATTAAAACAGGAATCGTCTCGCCCAGGTCCGGAAAAAGTGAGATATCATCCAGGGTCAGCGGAATCTCAGCTGCTGCCGCCCGGATATGAGACAGTTCAATAAGCAGATTATTTTTATCAATAACCGCATTCTCACTGCCGGATGCAAACAGCCATTCCGGATTAATTGCAATATACTGGTCAAATGGAAGATTGTCCAGAATCAGATAATTGGTACACCGGTTGTTGCTTCGCCCTGCCCTGCCAGTCTGCTGCCAGAAGGAAGCCCTTGTTCCCGGATAACCGGAGAGAACCGTAGTTTCAATTTTTCCAATATCGATCCCCAGCTCCAATGCATTGGTAGAAACCAAACCGCAAAGCGCCCCGGTAATCATCTTATTTTCAATTTCTTTTCGTTCCAGCGGTGTATACCCGCCGCGGTAACCCGATATTTTATCGGTGAGAGATATCCCGAAGAAGCTTTCCGCTTCCAGCTTATCCCTGGCTTCCTTTAAAATAATCTCTACATTTTTCCTGGACCTGGCAAATGCAATAAAGCTATGGCCGTTCTCCACTAATTCCGGAAGAAGTTCTGCTGCCACAGCCGTAGACTGCACCTGTCCATAATATTGCTTATCCTTTCCCATAATCCTGGGCGGCTGCACCAGTTTATAATTTCTTTCCGATGCCCCGGATCCATCCCGTTCAATCCTTACAAATGGCTGTCCGCATATGCCTTCCGCCAGTTCCACCGGGTTGGCAATCGTTGCAGAGCTGCAGAGAAACTGTGGGGAAGAATGGTAATACCTGCAGATTCTTCCCAGCCTGCGAAATACATTTGCCAGGTGAGAGCCGAATGCTCCCCGGTATGTATGAAGCTCATCAATCACCACAAATTTCAGATTCGAGAAAATAAAATCAAATCCGAACTTACTGTGATTGGGCAAAAAAGCGCTGTTGATCATCTCCGGATTGGTCAGGATAATATTTGCACTTTTACGAATCCTGCTTCTCTCATTTACCGGTGTATCCCCATCATATACGCCCGCCGATATTCTATTCTCACCGAAATATTCCAGAATTGCACGGTACTGGTCACTTGCCAATGCTTTGGTAGGATAAATAAATACAGCCCTTGCCAGAGGATTTGACAAGATTTCCTGCATGACCGGAAGAAGGAAACTCAGTGTTTTTCCGCTCGCCGTAGAAGTAGTAATCACAATATTTTTCTGCTTTTGTGCCTCTGAGAACATTTCAGCCTGATGGCTGTAAAGTTTAGAAATTCCCCTGCCGGAAAGATACGCACATATTTCCTCAGATAATCCTTCAGGATAATCAACATATGCCGCTGCCCTTTCTGGAATCGTTTTATTGTAAATAATATAATCCTGTATATTCACGAAAATGCTCCTATTCTATGTAAAACAATATTATTTTTATTATAGCGCATAAGACTGTGAATTACATCTGTTTTTTCCTTTTTAACTCTAGGATTACAGGGAACGATTTATAGTGTTCTATATAAATGCCTTATATTTGGGGTTTTGCTGATTAAGACGCTTTGTAGAATATAGGTAGAGTCCGGAAAGATTGGAGTAGGAAAATTGCATGGACTCCGTCAGCTTAACGCAGA
>OKVW01000224.1_pt1 | contig 37214 bp, 55 predicted proteins | sample 1606991 | NCBI WGS metagenome assembly OKVW01 (sample SAMN03281021, study PRJEB24777) | human gut metagenome | isolation source: fecal sample PR177 from 1 month old male Malay infant, vaginal delivered... | reverse complement strand
TTCGCGGGCCGGGAGGGCAAGTACGTCACCTCCCGCCAGCTGCGGGACCGGCTGATGCGCGAGACCCTGAAGGACGTGTCCATCCGCATCAGCGAGACGGCCAACACCGACGCCATGAACGTGGCCGGCCGGGGCGAGATGTCCCTGTCCATCCTCATCGAGACCATGCGCCGGGAGGGCTACGAGTTCCAGGTCTCTCCCCCCCGCGTGCTCTACCAGGAGATCGACGGGGTGAAGTGCGAGCCCATCGAGCGCATGGTGGTGGACGTGCCCTCCGACTGCGTGGGCGCGGTCATCGAGAAGATCGGCGCCCGGAAGGGCGACCTGGTGGAGATGACCCCCGTGGGCGAGCGGATGAAGATCGAGTTCCTGGTCCCCGCCCGGGGCCTGTTCGGCTACCGCAACGAGTTCCTCACCGACACCAAGGGCGAGGGCATCATGGCCTCCGTATTCGACAGCTACGCCCCCATGAAGGGCGAGATCGCCCGCCGGAACACCGGCAGCCTGGTGGCCTTCGAGACCGGCGAGAGCATCACCTACGGCCTCTACAACGCCCAGGAGCGGGGCACCCTGTTCATCGGCGCCGGCGTGCCCGTGTACGCGGGCATGATCATCGGGCAGTCCCCCAAGATGGAGGACATCTCGGTGAACATCTGCAAGAAGAAGCAGCTCACCAACACCCGGGCCTCCGGCTCCGACGACGCCCTGCGGCTGATCCCCCCCCGGCAGATGAGCCTGGAGCAGTGCCTGGAGTTCCTGGCCGACGACGAGCTGCTGGAGGTCACCCCCGAGAACCTGCGGCTGCGGAAGCGGATCCTGGACCACGGGGAGCGGATGAAGGCCCTCAAGGGCGGGAAATAAGTCGTTTTTGGACCGGGTGCCGTTTTATCGGTGCCCGGGCCGTCGGGGACGCCGGCCCCTACGAGGACGGGAGGAACGGGCGACCGCAAGGGTCGCCCCTACGCATGGCCCTGTAGGGGCGGCCATTGGCCGCCCGCCCCCCGTCCGACCCTCTCTCACCCAAAAAGTGCCCCGGACCGATGGTCCGGGGCACTTTTTTCTCTATCCGATCACCAGATCTGCACCCGCTCGGTGGGGTCCAGCCACATGCCGTCGCCGGGTTGGATACCGAAGGTCTCATAGAACTGGTCCAGGCTCTGCAGCACCCGGTTCACCCGCAGCTTGTCCTGGGCGTGGACGTCCTGGGGGGCCACCGCCTGCTGATACTCCCGGCTGGCGGTGAAGCGCCACGTCTGGGCCATGGCCCGGAACAGGGTCTCGTAGTCCGGATCCTTCTCCCGGCCGGCCGCCTCGACGATGCAGGCCGCCGAGCCCAGGTCCGCCACGTTCTCCGAGATGGTCAGGGCCCCGATGCAGGTGATGCCGGGGGCCGACTCCTGGCCGTCATAGTAGGCCACCGCCTTGTCGCACAGGACCTGGAAAGCGGCGTAGTCCGCCTCTGTCCACCAGTCGGCGGCGTTGCCCTGGGCGTCGAACCGGGCGCCGTTGTTGTCGAAGGCGTGGGTGATCTCGTGGGCGATCACATAGCCGATCGCCCCCAGGTTCTGCTCCCGCGGGGCCTCCACATCGTACATGGGGGCCTGGAGGATACCGGCGGGGAAGGTGATGTCGTTGCTGGTGGGATCATAGAATGCGTTGACTGTAAAGGCCGGACAGACCCACTCGGTCTTGTCCACGCTTTTACTCTGATAGGTCAGCAGCTTGGCGTGGTTCACCCGCCCGATTTCCAGCATGTTCTCGAAGAAGCTGCCGCCGTCCGCCACGCTCTTGATGTCGGCGGCGTCCATGGTGTCGTCCCACTGGTCGGGATAGCCCACCTTCACGCCCATGCTGTCCAGCTTTTTGATGGCCAGGGCCTTGGTCTCCTCGCTCATCCAGTCCAGCTTTTCCAGCCGCTCCCGATAGATGGTCAGGAACCCGTCGATCATGTTCTCCACGTCGGCCTTGGCCTCGGCGGAGAAATACTTTTCCACATAGGCCTGGCCCAGATAGTCGCTCATCACGTTCTGGACCTGCTGGGCGGCGAGCTCCTCGTCGCTTTGGGTGCCCTGAACACCCATGTAGGCCTGATTGAAGGCCCAGGCGGCATCGGTAAACTCCTTATTCAGTGCACCGCCGTAGCCCATGAGCACACCCAGGCGCATGGTGGTCTTGAGCACGTCCAGGTGCTCGTCGTTCAGCACGGCCGCGGCCGCTTCGGTAAGGCCCACGTCGGTGACGCCGATGGAGTCGGCCTTTTTCAGCCCGCTGGCGGCGTACAGAGCCTCCAGGTCGGCGTTGGGGAAGAGGGCCTTGAGCTGCTTCATGGTGTAGATGTTGTAGATCTTGTCCACATCCATCTGGTCCTGGGGGGAAAGCTTTGCGGCGGCCAGGGTCTTCTCCAGCTCATAGTAGGACTGGGCCTGACGCTCGGCCTCCTCCTTCTCGACACCGCCCAGCTCCAGCATGGTGGTCAGGTAGGTGAGGTAGGCGGCGGTCTGGCCCTCGGTGCCGGCGGTGTAGAAGTCCTTGGTCATGCTGGGGCCCATGGTGCCGAAGATCACGGCGTATTTGCTGGAATCCTTCAGGTCGATGGTCAGGCCAAAGCCCAGCAGCATGGAGGCGTTGAGTTCCTTCTGCATCTTCACATCCACGGCCAGCAGCTCCTTCAGGTCCTTGGCGGAGTCGATGGCGTCCAGATAGGGCTGGATGGGCTCGATGCCCGCCTCGTTCCGGGCGTCCCAGTCCAGGATGTTGTTGTAGAGGTTGGCGATCTTCTCCTCGCCGGAGCCCGCCTTGTGGTCTTTCGCGGCGATGTCGGTGATGAGGACGGCCACGTCGTCGTTGACCTTATACATCAGGTCGTAGAGGGTGCCGCTGACGGCCTGGCCCTCCCGGATGGTGCTCTGGTCCAGCCACTCCTTGTTGACGCTTGCGTAAAAATCGTCTTTCAGCTCGGTGCCCTCCAGGGCGTAGGCCCGGCGGATGAGGGTGTCCAGCTCGCCGGCGGAGACGGTCTGGGCGGCGGAGCCTTGGTCGATCCCGGCGGTGACCAGGCTCCTCAGCTCCTCCTCGGCCCAGGCGGGCACGTCGGTGAGGCTGCCCTCGGGGTAGGCGTTGCGGGCGTTGGCGCCCACGGGGGCGGGCAGGCCGCCGAAGGCCCGGTCCAGCATGATGAGCACCTCGGCCTTGGTGACGGCCCGGTCCTCGTCCAGAGCCCCGGTGCCGTCGCCCCGGAGGATCTCACTGGCGTTTAGGCCTTCGTTGTAAGGGGCTGCGGCATGGCCCAGCATATCCCGGGCCTCGCTGCGGGTCAGGGCCTCTTCCGAGGCCAGGGCGGAGGCGGGGAGCAGGCTGACCGTGAGCACGGCCGCCAGCAGTCCGGCCAGGAACTTGTTCCGTTTCATTCGCGACATCCTTCCAAGTGTGGATTTTTCTCCATAGCTGTCCTTATCTTGTCCCAAAAGCGGTGGTATGTCAAGGAGGCGCGGGCAAAATTAATGCTAATTTAAGGATTGTTCATTGGGCCCCAATGGATTGAGGGCTGTTTTGTAACTAACCCGTAACTAACGTGTTACTAACGGCTTAAAGTTGTACAAAGTGTCTAAGCGATTTTTTGCACCTGCGATGCGAGGGTGTCGACGGTGGGGTGTGTGTACCCAGCAGTCACGTCGGCCTTGATGGAGTGCCCCATCAGCAGCTTGCTGGTCAACTCGTCCACCCCCGCTGCATGGAGCCGGGTGGCGAAAGTGTGGCGGCACCAGTGAGGTGTGGCTTCTGGGGTTCCGAGGGCCTGAGCAATAGCAGGGAAGGCGTTACGCCGATACCAGGGCGACGTGAGAGGTTCCCCCTGCTCTGATACGATCAGAGTCTCCCCACCGCGCCCCAACCAAGAATCCACAAATGGCCCGATCCTGGGGTGGATCGGCACGACTCGACCTCGACCGGCGGCGGTCTTGATGCCCCAGGTGAAATATCTTCCGCTGCCAGGGTTGTAGTTGAACCTGGAGAGCGTCAAGAACTCTGTGATGCGGAACCCGGTATAGCACATCATCAGGGCCGTATCTGCCCACGGGAAGCCGTCTGCGGCCATCCTCCAGAGTTGCTCCACCTGGAGGTCAGTAAACGCCCCCTTGGGATTCTTCGGGTCGACCGACGGGATGTCCAGAAATTGAGAGTAGTCCTTTCCGACAATATCCCTCTCCATAGAGTAGCTGTAGAGCGCCCGGATGAGGATGGCGTCGTTGTTGATGGTGCTCTGCGACAGGCCGTTGTCCTCATCCTCGTCAAGGATGGATTGCCACTCGTCGAGGGTGACATCCCGCATCTTCCGGCCCGCGTACCGCGATACTCGCTTGTTCCAGGCTGCTTTGTGGCTGACTATGGACGCCTTGCTCCCCTTGGCCTCCAGCTTCCTGTACTCCCTGGAGGACCAGCCGTCATAGACCTCTTGGACGGCGTAGTTGACCAGCAGTGGAGCGGGAGCACATCCAGCCTCTTTGTTGACGTTATAGGCGTCAAGGGCGTCCTGGGCCTCGCGGGCAGTGGCGTGGTAGCTCAGGGGCACCTGGATCACATACCCATGCTTATCGCGGCCGGGTATCTTGACCTGGTACGGCCTCCGACGATTGCCGGACAGTTTCACGATGGAGCCTGTCCCGTTGGGTCGTTTCATCCTAAAATTACCTCCTTCTATTGCATTTCCACGCCCCATCGGGTACAATAAAAGGGCGTGGAAGGGCCTTGGTTGACTGCTGGGGGACTTTACGCATGACCGCTTCGGAGGGGCTAACTCCGGGGCGGTCTCTTATTTTGTCTGAGGGATATTTAGCCGACTTCGGCTTCTTCGTCCTCGTCATCCTCGACGAAGGGTGCGTTCTTCATGCGGGCGAAACCGATGAAGGATAGGATCATCTGGATGATGACGAACATGAAATAGACCGGGAACAGGACCAGGGCAACTGCGTACAGAATGGCGCCTGTGAGAGCGAACCCACGCTTGTTCATGGCCCAGCCCAGAACATTGAAGATGGCGGCCAGGGCGGCGCAGACCATGTGTGGAGTCACGATGGCGGCGGCGAGGCCGGCACCAACCGCAGCGGCGGCATCGGTCTGGTTGACCGTGTTGCTGGCGAAGTAGCTCACGATGTACACCGCGTACAGGACGCCAAGGATTGCCGAGATAAGCAACAGGATACTCTTCTTCCTCTTCTTCATAGAATCTCTCCTCTATATTTTTACCGCCCCTGGCGGCTGGGGTACATATTGGGGTCGTTTATTTGTCCCTATAGTGAGTCCGGCGTAGTTGCCTTCGGAGCCGGGGTGTCATTCGGCCCGGAAACGGTACATGCGGCCAGGGCTGCCGTCATGACACAGCAGCAGAGCACGCAGGCCAGTTTCTTCATTTCGATACATCCTCTCTAATTATTGCGGCACATCGGGGTCTTTAGCTATCTCGCCCGTGCGGTCTTGAATGACTTTATTTGTATCTTGGAGCATTTTGTCAAGTGCTAAATTGACTTCCGTCTCAAATATATTTTCAAAAATGTCGCATGCGCTTCGCATATAGAGCCGGACCGCATCTCTTGTAGGTACTTTGACATACCCCTCATCTCGCTCAATAAGAGACTGTTGAAAACCAGCCAAACTGCCAAAACTCTTTTTGCTTGAATCGACAACCTCCGCCTTTAGCCCTGCAAGTAGAGCCTGATTTGTGAAATATACCATTGCCTCGCACTCTTTATTTTCGAGTATCCTATTAATTAGCAACGGCCCCACTTGGGGAAGTATTCCGCCCACCAGTTGATTGGCTGGAGTTGTGTTCATTTCTTTTAGAACTTCTATAGCCTTGGAGGAAAGCCCCAACAAATCTATTGCTGAAGGACATATTTCTCGGTCGCCTGTTAGCCCTATGAGCCAATCGGCTGATACATTACATCTTTCAGAAATCTGCCGCAGTATAAGTACGTCAGGCAGCCGCGTACCATTTTCATAGAACCCTACTGTTGGCCTGGAGATTCCCAGGTACTCAGCAAATTCCCCCTGCGTCATGTCTCCGCGTAGCTCTGCAAACCTCTCAGCAAAGATGGGGAGTCGTTTTTGCTCCATTATTTAACACCACCTACCATTTTATGCTTCTTATGTTATCTACCGAAGCCAATTCGCTTCAGCGCTTGACACCGCTCTTGTCATTTGCTAATATCATACTACCAGATAACTTATGAAGCGTCAACAATCTGCTGATAGTGGCGCAGGGCACCAAAGAATGGGGACAAATTCTCCGTCGTTTTTAATAAAAATAATTCTGGCACATGGCACCGGATGACGAATCAATCCATTCAGACTTACTCATACATGGGGCTACGCCATCATCAGTGGAATCGTGCATCCATGAGTGGTAATGTGCCGTTAGTGACAAATCCCCGTCAATATGCCGAACGCCTGTTTGGTGTACACTTGATTTTTTCCGAGCCTATGTGCTACGATATCCATACAGGAATGAGGCTCTGCAGCACCAAATTCCCAAAAATAATTTGATTCTATTATATAATGTATATAGGGAAATATCGTTGCATGAACGAAGATTATTTGATAGGATGTATTAGAAACAGGGGATAAGTTAGGAGGAGCATCCATGAACGAGGCCATGATGACGACTACCAGGGGCGGGGTGCTCCCAAGGGAGGACAGGGCCACGCAGAGGGCAAGGATACTGAAAAAGATTTTTGAGCTGTCAGACCATGAGCTAGAACTGGTCATTGCCCACGGAGCCGTATTACTGAATCAAGGATTGCCTCAAGAGCATCGAGCTGAGTGTCGTCCATCTGCATGACCATATCAATTAGTTTTTTAGCCTTCGGATTTATAGGTCCACTCTCGGAAACGGGGGTGGGCTTTTCATTTTCGCTAAGCTCATTTAACAATTCATTCCGCGCCATAAGCCTGCTTAGTTGGTCATTCAATTCTATTTTTTCACGCATTAACGTGTCTGGATGCTTACAATTGTTTGAGGATAACAAGTCAGATATCTTAGATAGACGGTCAAATATCTCATCTATTTGTTGTTTCTCGCTCCACCCCATAAGGTAAGACGGGGTCGTTTGTAAAGCAACCGCTAAAGACTCTATTTTATCAGATGGTATATTAACGACCACCCCGCTCTCATATTTTTGAACTGTCTGTCGTGTTATGCCGACACGTTGGGCCACATCTTCCAGGGTCATATTTAACCTGAGGCGTCTATTTTTTATCCGATCACCTATCGTCATATTTAAATACCTCCCTACTGTACGGATAGTATATCCGCTTCCCAGCTTGTTTGCAAGCATTTTATCGCCTACTGTGCTACACATTTTTCACACCAAGAGAAATAAATCGCTTGACACGCTACATGATGTGGGTGTATGCTTGTAGCGTAACAAGCGACAGGAGGGAGGTGTAAAAGTGATTGATACGGCAAAACTGCGCGGAGTCATTGCAGAGCGTGGGCTGTCACAGCGAAAAGTAGCGGAATCCATTGGGATATCGGCTAGAACGTTTTACTCTAAAATGAAAAGCGGGGGATTCGATAGCGGCGAAATTGACGCAATGATTTCTGTTCTGTCAATTGACGATCCAGTGCGAATTTTTTTTGCCAACCATGTCGCACGTAAAGCGACAAAATGAGTTGCAGCAGTATGCTGTACGCACAAAGCCATATGAGAAAGGAGCTCACATGAACAACCTGCAGCTTATCAAGTCCGAGCACTTCGGAGAAATCGAAGCCGATATCTACTCCAACGGCGACGACATGTACATGACCATCAACCAGCTTGCGGCCTGTCTGGGCTACGCTGACCGTAGCGGCGTCCAGAAGCTGGTTGACCGCAACGACTACCTCAATCAGCCTGAGTTTAGCTGCTGGGACAAATTGTCCCATGAGAGCGGAGCAAAGAAAACCCGCGTTTTCACCGAGGACGGCATCTACGAGGTGACGATGCTTTCAGGGCAACCCAAGGCCAAAGAGTTCCGGGCGTGGATTCGAGGAATCTTGAAGGTGCTCCGTTCCGGCGACGCCAAGCTGGTGGTTCTCCCGAAGGACTACCCATCCGCCCTCCGGGCGCTGGCAGACCAAGCTGAGAAAAATCTTGCCCTTGCCGCTGAGAACGAAGCGCAGAAGCAAATCATAGCGGACTACACCCCCAAAGTTCAGTATGTGGATATGATCCTGGACAGCAAGGGGACACTGGCGGTGACGCAGATCGCCGCCGATTACGACATGAGTGCTAGGCGGCTCAATGAAATCCTGTTTGAAGGGCACGTCCAGCACAAAGTAAACGGCCAATGGATCCTCTACCGGGAGCACATGGGGATGGGGTACACGAAGTCAGTACCCGTCAGCATTACCCGTACCGGCGGTCGGCCTGATACGATTTCACAGACGCAGTGGACTCAGAAGGGGCGCTTGTTTATCCACGAAAAACTGACCAAGCGCGGAATCGTAGCCGTTATCGACCGCAAGCTGGCCGGTGAGCAGATAGCCATTTGATTCCCCCAGCAGTCATTTACATATCAACCTATAACCGAAAGGAGCAAGAAATGGCAGACATCAAGAAGTATGACCCCCCGGAGGCGGAGGCCATCGACAGCCGCGAGGTGGCGGAGATGGTAGAGAAAACCCACAAGGACCTGCTCAGAGACATCCGCGGGTACATCGGTGAAATGGAAGGAATAGGAGAGCGCAATATTGCGCCCACGTCCAAAATCGACCCTGGCGACTTCTTCATCACGAGCACCTACACCAGTGATCAGGGCAAGAAGCTCCCCTGCTTCCGTGTCACGAAAAAGGGCTGCGAGTTCGTCGCCAACAAGCTCACAGGCGAGAAGGGCACCAAGTTCACCGCACTGTATGTGTCCCGATTCAACGTTATGGAGCAGCACGAGCGGGTCGCCATCAAGGGCAAGGCTGCCCCCAAGTCTCCCCAGGAGCTGGCCGCCGCAGACAAGCGGGCCACCGCCATGCTACTGAACGCCAAGAACCGCACCGCCGCCAACCTCCAGAAGCTGTACGACCGGGCGGGCGTCAAGCCGGAATATCAGGCGCTAGCCCTAAGCGACTTCTACACCACGGACGGCGTGAGACTGCCAAGCATCGCCCGCCAAGGCGTGAAGACCACCTACGACAAGAGCGGTATCGCCGAGAAGGTGGGCATCTACTCCAAGTCTTCCGGCGGCAAGAGGGTACATGCGCAGGCCGTGGGGGCCATCATCGCCGAGCTGGACATCGGGTCCGATGAGGTGGAGGCCGTGCCCTACTGCCGGAACGGCCATGATGGGACGGACTGCCAGTATGCGGAAAGCGTGGTCGGCAAGGTGAAGAAGTGGGTGGAGGACCACGGGTGGCCGGCGATAATCGCAGGTAAAGATAAATGGTATGGCGTCATCTACAAGGAGGGGAAATGACTATGTTCTATGTCAAAACCGAAATCGCCGAGGGCGTCACTATCCGGGCGGGCATCACCGATGAGAACGTCTTCACGACTTGCCCGGAGTGTGGACGTGAACACCAGGTAGACCTTGCCACAATCGAGGAGCTTGACCTTTGCGGAACGGTGGTCTATTGCGGCGAGTGCAGCAAGCGCCGGGAGCTGGAGTGTACGTTGGACAGGTTCCGGGGCCTCGACCTGGACCGCTGGGTCCCCGATGAGGCCGACAAGCCCGAGCTGGTGGCCTACTTCAAGGACTACTACGAGGGTATCAAGGACTGCTGCGGGGACGGCGAAGAGGCTGAGGAGGCCCTGGAGCTGTACAGGCTGGTCAAGCATAACCCTCTTCTCCGCACAAAGGATGCGATTCAAGGCCACTTTGCCGATATGTTCTACTGCGTGGGAGGGGAAGTCGAGGAGTGTTACGGCAAGTATCCTGAGACCATTCGCCTCATCAACCTGACTGTCGCGCCGGACCCGCTCGGGGAGGTCTGACCATGCCTAGACCACAAATCATACCGCCGCCGACCGATGCGGAGATACTAGAGCAGCGTAACGTCCCGCCCTATATGGCGGCAAGGTACATCGGGTGGGGGACCTCCACACTCTACCGGGCCTTACAGGAAGGCAGAGCGCCCTTCGGTTTTGCCGTCGAGTGCGACGGACACTGGAGTTATAACATATCTCCCGGACTGCTGACCAAGTACAAGGCCGGCAATTTGCCCACCTACCGGCTCAAGGAAGTAGAAGACCTCGCTGTGGAGGGTGTGGAGCGCATACTGGACATGAAGATGGGGGCCCTAAAGCGAATCACGGAGGCCATCCTTTGAGCCGGGCGAAGCTGGACGGCCTGACCTTCGCCCTGGCCCTGCTGGCTGCCATGTGCGCAGCGAACATCCCACTCATGCTTGTGCTGGCGGCAGCGGCAGTAGTATGCGTTATCGTGTAAGGAGCGTGCATCATGACCCACAAAACCTGTCCCGACTGTGGGGCCAACCTGGACCCCGGCGAGGTGTGTGACTGCCAGTGGGCAAATCTGCGGCGCCGCTGTCACGCCATGGTAGACCAGATCACGGACCCTGCCCTCATTGAGCGGGCGAAGCGTTTCTTGACCTACCTGTATGTTTATCGGGATGCCGAAGAAAAAGACCGCCCCGGTGCTACCAACACCGAGACGGCCAGAGCGGACAAGACAGTCACCAAAACAATCTAATCCATCCCTATTTTAAGGGATTTATAGGAGAAATGCAAGATGAATCGTATGACGATCGATAAAGAGCGGGTCCTGGTTGCAGAGGACTCGGAGCGATTGCAACTTATGGAAGAGGTTGCCGCCATGACGCCGGATGAATTTTCGACCCTCATTGCGGTCATGAAGTATGGCTGGAATCGGGTAAAGGCGGGGGAGTCCCCTGAGGCCGTAATAGCAGACTGGAGAAAGGAGACGGAGGCATGAAAAAGGAGTTCTTGAAGCGCCTGTACTGGGCGTGTTCCGATTGGGACGAGGGCGAGGATGCCGACGGCACAATGCTGTCTGAGCTTTACGAGCGTATCGAGGACGTCAAGAAAGCAGATCGCGCTTTCTCTGAGAAACTTTATGCCGCAGAGCTTTCTAGTAATGAAAAGCGTCTTTTGGAGAATATCGGCGGGTCCGTCTCCATGGCCTACGAGATGCAGGGCTTCATCAACGGTTTCCGCCTGGGCATGAAGCTGGCCGGGGAGCTGAGAGGGGAGGCGGCGCCGGAATGAATAAAAGTGATCATGTCTGTGTCAAGGCTGAAAGCATCAGTGTCGATATGAAGCAGCTCGTAAACCTGATGGATATCGTCATAGATGATTTCGCAGACAATGGGAGTCTGGAGGGACGGCGGGATCTGACCGTCTCTGCGCTGTACATCATCAAGGACCACCTGTCCATGCTGGCCGACATGCAGATGGGTGTGGTGGACCGCATGAGGGAGATAGGGCGGGAGTCCGTCGCACTGAGAGCATGGGAGGTAAGGTATGACTGACCAGGACCGCAAGGACCTCCAGGAGTTCCGGGAGCTGTGGGGCAAGCTCAACGAGGCCAACAAGGGAAAGGCCACGGAACTCGCGGCGCAGATGCTGACCGAGCAGCTGGCTGTAAAGGAGAGGGCAAAGTGAACGCCGACAAGCTGATAAAGACCATTCGGAGCACGGTAGTGCCGTATCGGTATGACTTTTACGTCAAGGACATGGAGGAGATCCATTCCGCCGTCAAGGACGACGCGGAGTTGATGGGATGGTGTTTCCGATTCGGCTTCCTCCAGGGACAGAAAGCGGCCGGGGCCGAGGCCAAGCGGGAGAAGAGGCAGCTCATGCAGCGGGACACGACCGGGTGGTATGCCTATCTCTCGCGGTGGCTGGAGCGAAACATTGACAAGAGCCGTTCTCTCCGAATGCTGGGGATTCGCGCACGCAGCATTGAGAACATCATGATAGAGAAGGAGGCGACCAAGTAATGACGAATCAGGAAGCAAGGGAGAGTCACCCCAACGTCGACAAGCTGGCCGACTTTATCAATCAGCAGGATAGGCCAACCCAATTTGCGGCTATGCTCCTGCTGGCCGCAATGGCGGCTATGAACGAGGAGGCCGCCAAATGAAAATTACCATCGACTACATAGGCGGGGAAGAGAGGGAGACAGCCATCATCCAGCGGTTTGTCAGCAAACTGCTGGACAAGGTGGAGATCCTTAAAAACAAGCGGTTCCCCGGCAAGTGCCACGATTGCATCCACGAGCGGGTGCCGTTCTCGGAGAGTTTTCGAGAGAACCTAAGCTGCCCCTATCGCAAGGAGGATGGAAGCTGCTGGACCGCGCCGCCGGAGTGGCGGGCTGGATGTTGCCCGACATGTGGCAATAGGTATCATCTCCATGGATGACCCGTATCTGTTCCAACGGGTGAAGGAAGGGGTAGATATCGTGGAGGCGGCGGAGCGCTATGGGCTGGACCCGGATAGGAAAGGATGGTGCTCCTGTCCCTTCCATGGGGAAAGGACGCCCTCCTTCCACCTTTACAACCAGCGGTTCACCTGCTTTGGGTGTGGGGCGTCCGGGGACGTGATCGACCTGGTGGCTGAACTGCTGAATACAGGCCCCTTAGAGGCCGTGAAGACCCTCAACCAGGACTTTGCCTTGGGCATCGATTTGAACGGCCCTGTAGACGCCCAGGCGGCCCTAGAGGCGGAGACGGCCCGGCGGGAGGGAGGGTTCCTTGCGGGTGCTGACAGAGCGGTTCCGGGACCTCCACCAGGCGAAGCTCTTTGGAGCAGCCTATTCGTCGCCCGACTTCTTCTCAGACGCCTACGCTGCCGCACTGCGGGAGATCGACACCATGGAGCATTACATGGACTTGGCGGCCTTCGGGGAAGAGGGCGAGGTGAAGGCCAACGCCGCCACCATCAACGATATGGTAGCGAGATGCAGGAAGGAGGGGGAGCTTGCAAGAGGAACATAGCGGGGGGTTCATCTCCCTCCACCGATCCATCCTTCAATGGGAGTGGTATGAGGATATCCCCACCCGGTGCCTGTTCATCCACCTCCTGTTGACGGCCAACTTCAAAGATCGCCGCGCGTTAGGGCGGACGCTGAGGCGTGGACAGAGGGTCTGTACGATCCGTTCTCTTGCGAAAGAGACAGGATTGACTGAACGTCAGACGCGTACTGCGCTGGAACACCTGAAAGCGACACACGAAGTGACACAGCGTTCGACCCCGCAAGGCACTGTAATCACTATAAAAAACTACGCTCAGTATCAGAAACCGACACAGCAACCGACACACGGTAAACCTAGAAAAATCGACACAGCCATCGACACACTGAGCGACACACGCATGAATCCGCAGACAGATTGCGGCAGTAGTGGTCCAAGGTATGGTAAAAGGGTAATCGACACAGATAACGACACAGGCATCGACATACCACCGACACACGACCGACACACTACATCTAATAAAGAAATAAAGAAACCCCCTATATCCCCCAAAGGGGATGAGTACAGTCCGGACTTCTTGACGTTTTGGTCTGGCTACCCGAAGAAGGTGGGGAAGGGGGCGGCCTGGAGGGCGTACCAAAAGGTGCGGCCCGACCGGGACCTGTTGGAGTTCATGTTGAAGGCCGTAGCGGTCCAGCGGAGCACCCAGGCATGGACGAAGGATGGTGGACAGTATATCCCACATCCGGCGACATGGCTTAATCAGCGTCGGTGGGAGGATGAGCCTGATGAGGGAGGAGACGATGACGATGAAGGGATCATATGACCGGACCCTGCCGGACGTGACGGAATGGTTGTGCTACGACCCGGCCCTCATGGACCCGGCCAAGCCGACCGGGCTGTGGTTCTGCGCCGATGCCGTAGACGTCCAGGCGGTGGGGGTGAACGCGATGTGCCTCCCTGCGGCTGGAAGCTGGAACGACCTGGACCGCTGCGAGGGGTTCATCTCCAGGTTTGAATACGTGGTCGTCGTGGCTGCTGGCAGGGATAAGCGGGCCGAGCTGGTCCGGGAGCTGACGCCCCGCATTGGCTACATGTGCATCTACACCGCCCAGGACGCGGGTTTCCGGGGCTGTCGGAGCGTCCGAGAGCTGTTGGACACCTGCGGCTTCAAGGCCGTGGAACGGCTCATCGTGGATGTGGAAGAGGTGCCTACATACGGTCTGCTGGATCTGGCGAAGGTGGAGGAGCCCGACATCTGGAAGCTGCCACGGACCCTATCGGGAATCAAGGAGCTGGACCGGGCCATCGGCGGGTTCTTCCCCGGCGAGCTGTCGGTATGGACGGGGAAGCGGGGCGGAGGGAAGAGCACCCTGCTGGGTCAGCTCCTCCTCCAGGCCATCGACCAAGGGCACAAGGTCTGTGCCTATTCGGGGGAGTTGCCAGCATGGCGGTTTAAGAATTGGACCATGTTACAAGCTGCCGGCCCGGAGAACATCCAAGCGAAAATGGACGAGCAGACGGGCAAGACCATCTACACGGTCAATGAACTCATCCGTACCAGGATTGACCAGTGGTGGGCCGGTCAGTTCTGGCTTTATGACCTGAACGTCGGCGGCGCTCACGACGAAGACAGCATCATCCGGCTCTTCGAGACCGCAGTACGGCGGTTCGGGTGCGACACTTTTTTGGTGGACAATCTCATGACGGCACACTTCAAGGGGACCAAGGACGCCGATTTCTACCGCGCCCAATCCAACTTCACCGGGAGGCTGGTCCAGTTCGCCAAGAAACACGGTGTCCACGTCCATCTAGTGGCCCACCCTCGTAAGACCCAGAACAAGAGCCTGGACGCCGACGATGTGGGCGGGTCCGGCGACGTGACCAACCGGGCGGACAATGCCTTTTCTGTACGGCGGCTCAGTGAGGATGACGCTGAGAAGAAGGGGTACACCACCGTCCTGGAGGTGTTGAAGAACAGGGCCTACGGAAACCAGGCCAAGCTGGCTCTGGAGTTTGACGAGGGGAGCCGGAGGTTTTACAAGTCTGGCGGTGGGGCTCCTGGCTGGCGGTTCAACTGGGCGTTCGATGGTGAGCAACAGTTCATCGAGGTCCCTGCGCAAGAGGGGGACCCCTTCCCGGAGGTGGCGGATGGAACGAATGACGATTGAACGGATCATTGCGATAGAACCTCGGGTGGCGAGGGTCCTGGACGAGGCGAAAAGACGGCCTTATCGGGAGGAAGACTTGGACGGACTGTATAGCGAGTACAAAGCTCGACTATCTTTGCTGGTGGGGTGGTCCAGCCCCCATAAGAAGCTGAGGACATGTCGGGCGTATGACATCATGATCCGGGCGCTATGCGACGCGCTGGACTACTGAGGGGGAAATATGAAAGAGAAGCTATTGGCCTTTCTAGGGAGCAACCCGAGGTCGACGTTCACCGAGGTCGAGGGGTTCTTCCAGCGGGAGGGATTCGACTACAGAGGCGAGACGTCCATCGACCTCAGGGCTGGGGCGAACATCATGCTTTGGGCTGGATGGAATCACTGCGCCACCGACTTGCTTTTGGAACTGGTCCACAGCGGCGAGATCGTTATCAATGCGGCGGATTGGATTGAGCGGATGTGTTTCGGGAGGGTATACGACCTGCCGATTGCAAAGAAGCCGGACCATGACTACAAGGCCCAGCACTGGTTCCCTGTGGTTATCAGCGCGGCAAAGGAGGCGCAACGATGAGTGTTACGAATCCCCAGCAGCTATGCTGGCAATGCGCCCATGCGGTGCCCACGCTGGACGGTCGGCACGGGTGCGAGTGGTCAGTGGACCTTCGCCCCGTGCCGGGATGGACGGCGGAGATGGTGACGAAAACGAGCTTCGGCTTGACCTGGAGCATCACGGCCTGTCCCAAGTACATGCCAGAGCCGCAAAGAAAGGAGTGGCCTTATTGATGCTGGAGAAGTATGTCGACTGGGATGATGTGATAATCAAGGCGCTGCGCCGCCATGACGAGAACCGTGTGGCTCTGGCGAACCTGCGTGAGGAGTATGCTGCTATCACGGACGGGCTGGGCGCCGTGGACTACAGCAAGGACCGCGTGGACAGTTCTGGTGATGGGGACTGCGGGATGGTCGACCGTCTCCTCCAGAAGGAGGCGGTGGGAGCAAAGATCAAAGCTCTGGAGCGGGACGAGCGACAGTATGCCCGCGCCTGGGATGCCCTGACAGATGAGGATCGACGGGTGCTGGCAGAGTTCTTCCAGCGGGGGCGCCGGCGCACGGAGGACGCCGTGGATGCCGTGTGCGACTACTACCTGTGCGACAGGAGCACAGCGTTCCGAAAAAGGAGGAAAGCCCTGAACCGCTTCAAGATGTTCTTGGTAGGGTGAAATTGCGACAAACATGCCACTGACTTTGCCGGTTCAGGGTGGTATGCTTTTACCGTGGAGACTAGGGGAGCGAGAGGCAACGCCGGGTAAGTTCCGGCGGCGCTCCCGGTCTTTGCTCCTTTCATCTAGGCTGTCCACCTTCGAGTGGGCAGACGAAAACAAATCCGCCAGGGGATCACGAGTCCCCTGGCGGTTCATTTTCCTTTTCCTCTTGCCGTTGCTGCGCTAATTGTAGAATGTGCTCTGATTTTTCAGGCATGGCTTCCATCGAAGGTTGACCGTCTCCTAGCGGGACCCCATACCAAACCGGGCCGAGCTCTTCCATCACAACCTCCATAAGCGTTTCCCTAAGGGCCTTACCGAAATCGTCATCGGTCATCACAATACGCCTCCCTTGGTGATATTGTACGCCGGGAGACGGGTGGTGTGTAGCGTGTAAAATATGGTAATTTTTTGTTAGCTATTTTTGATACCGGGAGGTATGGGCGGTGGCAAGCGGAGACTTCTACCACTCGAAGCAGTGGAAGCGGAAGCGAGAGCAGATACTCAGGCGGGACGGATACTTATGCCGAGAGATGCTGCGATACGGGCAGAGGGTGGAGGCTACCACCGTACACCACATCTGGCCGTTGGAGGATCACCCAGAGTACGCCCTTGAAGACTGGAACCTGTTGAGCCTATCAGATGGGGCGAACAACAAGATGCACGACCGCAAGACGGGGAAGCTGACCGAACTGGGGGAGTGGTGGAAGAGGCATACCCCCCCACCCAAACGATTGGGGCGCAAGGGTTACGGGACCGGGGAGGGGAAGTTTTTCCAATAGAGCGTGATTTTTAGAAAAGGGGGTATGTTGGCGTGGCGGAGAAAGTTGACGTCTTGGACCTTGATGACGAAAGCCGGGAGCACGTCGTGGATGAAACGCTGGAGCAGACGATCAGGGACATGCGGGCCGTTGGGACATATAAAGATGAGTTTCTGCCGGCCATCCGCCGCTATGCCGATATGCGCCTCCAGTTTGATGTTCTGATGTCTCAGTGGTACATGGAGGGCTGCAAGATCACGGAGGTATATGTGAACAAGGCTGGTGCGGCGAACAACCGCAAGACGGAGCTTTACCGTTCCATCGAGAGCCTGCGGACCGAGTTGACCAGTTTGGAGGGCATCCTGGGGCTGACACCGGCGGGGCTCAAGAAGATCTACGACAAGGGTCTGACTCCCCGAAAGACATCAAAGCTATCGGAGGCGCTTGCTGGTGGGCCGTAAGAAAAAGGGGGCCTGCCCGCCGAACCTTACGGAGGTCATGGAGTACGCCCAGAGCATCATCGGCGGGGAGAAGGTGGCGTGCCTGGAATTGGTCCAGTCCTGCAAGAGGTTCCTGGCGGACCTGGAGAACGAGGCGTTCGAGTTCGATACACGGGAGGCGGAGTTCGTCATCCGCCTCATCGAGAAGACCTTCGTCCACCAGCAGGGTGAGGCCCTGGACGGAACACCCATGCGGGGCAAGCCGTTCCTCTTGCTGCCCTTCCATAAGTTCATCGTCTACAACCTTCTTGGGTTCTATGTGGCCGGTACGGACAGGAAGATACGCCGCTTCAAGGAGGCGTTCATCTACATACCCCGGAAGAACGTCAAGACCTCCTTCGCCGCCGCCCTGGCGTGGGCCCTGGCGGTCCTGAACCGAAAGAGCGGGTCTAAGGTCTACATCGTGGCAGCGGCCCTAAAGCAGAGCCTGGAAAGCTTCAACTTCATCAACTTCAACCTGGGGGAGATGGGGGAGAAGGACAACTTCCGGGTCATCGACAACAACCAGGAGCACTCCATCGGAGGGGAACTAGACGGCGGGTCTATCTATATCCAGGCCCTGGCCGCCAACCCGGACGCCCAGGACTCGCTGAACTGCAACGTCGCCATCGCGGACGAGATCCACGCCTTCAAAAGCCCCAAGCAGTACAACATCATCAAGGAGGCCATGAAGGCGTACACGAACAAGCTCATGATCGGGATCACGACCGCGGGCGATAACATGTCCAGCTTCTGCTACCGGCGTCTCCAATATTGTAAAAAGGTCCTGGACGGGGTCGTGGACAACGACCAGCTCTTCATTTTCATCTGCAAGGCGGAGGAGGATGAAAAGGGGGATGTGGACTTCACTGATCCCCGCATCCACGAGATGGCGAATCCGGCCTACGGCGTGACCATCCGTCCGGACGACATCATGAACGACGCGCTGGAGGCCCAGAACGACCCCCAGCAGCGCAAGGATTTTCTTGCCAAGAGCCTGAACGTATATACCTCGGCCCTGCGGGCCTACTTCGACATTGGCGAGTTCCAGCGTTCAGACGAGTGCTATCACTGGACCCTGGAGGAGCTGGCGAAACTGCCCATCGCATGGTATGGCGGCGCGGACCTGTCCAAGCTCCATGACCTGACCGCCGCTACGCTCTACGGGACCCTGCACGGCTACCAGCGTTCGGACGGGAAGATGGTCGATGTGGACATCATCATCCCTCACTGCTGGTTCCCGGTAGTCGCGGCCCACCAGAAGGCCGACGAAGACGGCATCCCCCTCTTTGGATGGAAGGATGACGGCTGGCTCGATATGTGCAACAGCCCCACGGTGAACCACGCCGAGGTGGTCAACTGGTTCGTAAAGATGCGGAAGCTGGGCTTCAAGATCAAGCAGGTGGGCCACGACCGCAAATTCTGCCGTGAGTATTATATCGGCATGAAGGCGGCGGGGTTCAACGTCGTTGACCAGCCTCAGCTCTACTACAAGAAGTCGGAGGGCTTTCGGCACATCGAGGTCAAGGCCAAGAATGGCGAGCTGTATTACTGCCACGCCGACCCACTTGAATACTGCGTCCAGAACGTCCGAGCCATCGAGAAGACGGACGATATGATCCAGTACGAGAAGGTGGAGCCGGAACAGCGGATAGATGTTTTCGACGCCTCCGTGTTCGCCTGTGTGCGCCAACTGGAGGCTATGGAGCTGAACGGGAAAGCCAAGCAATGGCTCTAGGGAGGGATTCTGTGAGCAAGAAAAAGAAACGTGACAACACGGCCAGAGACAAGCCCAGCGCAAGCGAGGTGGCCTTCCTTATGTCCGATGGGGGGTATGATACGCTCTGCATCCCAGGGTATACCCGGCTGTCGGACAACCCGGAAGTGCTGATGGCGGTGGACCGCATCGCTGGACTCATCGGATCCATGACCATCCACCTCATGCAGAACACGGACAAGGGGGACATCCGGGTCAGGAACGGACTCAGCCGGAAGATAGACATCGAGCCCAGCCGGCACATGACGCGGCTGGCCTTCATCTCGATGGTGGTTCGGACCATGCTCCTGGAGGGCAACGGGAATGCCGTGGTGTACCCGAAGGTCAGTGGTGGCCTCGTCGATGATCTGGTCCCCCTACGGCCTTCCGGGGTGTCCTTCCAGTCGGACGGGGATGACTATCTGGTACGGTACGGGCAAGCGGCCTACCGCCCGGATGAAGTCCTGCACTTCGTCCACAACCCGGACCCTGAACGGCCCTGGATGGGACAGGGGGTTCGAGTCGCCCTGAAAGACGTGGTACATAACCTCAAGCAGGCGGCGGCGACCAAGCGAGGCTTCATGGAGTCCAACTGGAAACCTTCTATCATAGTGCGGGTCAACTCAAATGCGGAAGACATGGCCTCCGAAGCAGGACGGGACACACTGCTGGACAAGTACGTCAGGGTGAACAAGGCTGGGAAGCCATGGGTGCTGCCCGCTGAACTCATCGATGTGGAACAGGTAAAGCCGCTGACCCTAAACGACTTGGCGATAAACGACTCTGTGGCCGTCGACAAGCGGACAGTGGCCGGCATCTTCCACGTGCCGCCTTTCGTGGTGGGTGTTGGTGAGTTCGACCGGGACGAGTGGAACAACTTCATAAGCTCCACCATCCTGCCGATCGCTAGAGGGCTGGAGCAGGAGTTGACCCGGAAACTGCTGATGGCGCCGGACCTGTATTTCCGTTTCAATTCCAGGTCCCTGTACGCCTACGACTTGCAGGAGCTGGCCCAGGTAGGGGACGATCAGTTCGTGCGGGGCATCATGACAGGTAACGAGGTCCGGGACTGGCTGGGCATGAGCCCGATGGACGGGTTAAACGAGCTGGTCATTCTGGAGAACTACATCCCCAGAGGCATGATTGGAGACCAAAAAAAGCTGAACGGAGGTGAAGCGGATGGATAGGAACGAGATGCAGACGAGGAGCCTCCCTGTGGAGTTCCAGACCAGGGAGGACGGCGGGGAGAAGTACATCGAGGGTTACTTCTCTGTGTTCAACAGCAACTACACGCTTTGGCCGGGAGCAACGGAGAGCGTGGCACCTGGGGCCTTTTCGGATGCGCTGGCCGGGGACGTGCGGGCCCTGGTGGACCATGAGACGCGGCTCGTACTGGGCCGGACGGCGGCAGGGACCTTGGAGCTGCGCGAGGACAGCCGGGGCTTGTGGGGCCGAGTGATGGTCAACCCCGATGATACCGACGCTATGAACCTGTACGCGCGGGTCCAGCGCGGGGACGTGTCCCAATGCTCCTTTGGATTTGAGATCCTGGATGAGGATACAGAATACCGGGACGATGGGACGGTCCACTGGACCATCAGGAAGGTCCGGCTATACGAGGTCAGCGTCGTCACCTTCCCGGCCTATGAAGAGACTGGGGTGGCTGCCCGGAAGCGGGACTACGAGGCCGTCCAGGCCCGCCGAACGGAAACGTGGCGGGCGGAGATGCGGAACAAGATCAAGAAGGGAGATAACGAATAATGGCGCTTAAGGTACTCATGCTTCGGAAGAAGCTGGACGAGAAGCGGGTGGAGCTGGAGGAGCTGCGGAAGCAGGGCGAGGGCTTCCAGACCCGCGAAGCCGAGCTGGAGGCGGCGATCGACGAGGCCAAGACCGAGGAGGAGAAGACCGCCGTCGAGGCCGCTGTCGAGCAGTACGACAAGGACAAGGACGCCAATGAGGCGTCCGTGACCGCCCTGGAGGGCGAGATCAAGGAGATCGAGGCCGAGGTGGCCGAGTTGGAGCGGAAGAAGCCCGCCCCTGCCGCCCCTGATGCCCACGAGAGAAAGGGAGAGATGAACATGGAGACCAGAAATTATAAGGCCATGACTGCCGAGCAGCGGAGCGCCTTCGTCAAGCATGAGGCTGTCAGCGCCTTCCTGGATCAGGTGCGATCCCTGGCCCAGGCGGGCGCCAACCGCCGGAGCAGTACCGGCACCGAGCTGACTATCCCCGTGGAGGTCATGCCCCTCCTGACCGACGCCACCGAGCGATACAGCAAGCTCATGAAGCACATCAACATGAAGCCTGTCAACGGCATCGAGCGTGTGAACGTGCTGGGCGTCATCCCCGAGGCCGTGTGGACGGAGCAGGGCGGAAAGATCAACGAGCTGGCCTTCGGGTTCACTGGCAGCGAGATCGATGGCTTCAAGGTGGCCGGGTACTTCGCCCTGCCCAACTGGGTCATCGAGGACAGCAACGAGAACCTGATGGGCATCATCGTGGATGCGCTGGGCCAGTCCATCGGCCTTGCGGTAGACAAGGCGGTCCTGTATGGCACCGGCACGAAGATGCCTCTGGGCATCGTGACCCGGCTGGCCCAGACTGCGGAGCCCGTAGCCGGTACGGCCCATGCCGATGCGGTGGCCTGGAAGGATCTCCACACCAGCAACATCACCTCTATCGCCGCCGCCAGTACCGGCGTGAAGCTGTTCCAGGCGCTGCTGAAAGCATCCGGCGCGGCCAAGAGCAACTATTCCAACGGCACGAAGTTCTGGGCCATGAACGACACCACCCTCAACGCTCTCAAGGCTGAGGCTATGAGCGTCAACGCCGCCGGGGCCATCGTCACAGGCATGGGCGGTGAGATGCCTATCATCGGCGGTCCTGTGGAGACCCTGAGCTTCATCCCCGATAACGTCATCATCGGCGGATACGGGTCTCTGTACCTCCTGGGTCAGCGCAGCGGGGCGGTCATCGCCACCAGTGAGCATGTGCGTTTCATGGAGGACCAGAACGTCGCAAAGGGCGTGGCCCGGTACGACGGCATGCCTGTCGTGCCTACTGGCTTCGTGGCGATCGGCATCAGCGGCGCCGCAGTGGAAGCGGGCGCTGTGACCTTCACCGCCGATGCCGCCAACACGCCTCCCGATCCCGGGGCCTGATAAGCGGCAAGGAATGAGGTGATCGTCGGTGGACATGGAAGACATGCTGACCTTGCTTAAGATAGACCTCCAGCGCATCGGCGGTTGCTTGGGTGATGATGACTATCTCCGTCTGACGCTTCGGGCCGCAAAGCGGCATCTGGAGCGTCAAGGCATCCGGGGCGATGGGGGAGAGGACTACGCCTATCTGGTGGTAGGGACCGCCGCCTGGATGTACCGAAAGCGGGTGAATGGGGAGGCCGAGCCGGAGTTCCTGCGCAGGATGCGGCTCGACCTCCTGGTCGCCCAAGGGTTGGGAGGTATTGGGCATGCTCCTTGATTCCGGCGTTTGTGTGGTGTATGGGCTAGTGGAAGCCGAAAGCGGCGGTATCTCGCAGAAATACAGATTAGTCGAGAGGTGCCGGCACTACTTCAAGGAACTCACGGTCGGCTATGGCCGGCACTACGAGGCGATGCGGCAGAACGAGAGCGCGGACAAGAGCATCAGGATATGGCGGGACGATAGGGTCTCCCCACTCGACGTCATCGTGATAAATGGGCAACGTTATCGCATCCTGCAAGTCCAGCCGCGTGAGGACGAGGACGGCCTTCTGGTCACAGACCTGTCGCTGGAGCTGGCCTCTGAGCACAGCATCACAGAGGCGGAGGTGGCTGGATGAGCATTAGGATAGATGAGCTATCTGCGTCCATCACTCAGGAGCTGGCTGACTACAGCCAAGAAGTCACTGACGGCATCAAGGAGGACGTCCGGGCCACCGCACAGGAATGCCTGTCTGAGGTCAAGGCCCATGCCCCTGCCTTGACCGGGAGTTACAAGAAGGGCTGGAAGGTCAAGAAGCTGCATGAGAGCCAGTCGGACATCCGAGTGGTGATCTATAACAAGACGGACGCCCAGCTGACCCACCTATTGGAGCACGGTCACGCCAAGGTCGGCGGCGGGCGTGTCGATGGCGCCCCACATATCGGACCAGCCGAAGAGGCCGCCGCCGAGAAGCTGGGCAAGCGGGTGAAAGTGACGGTGAGCGCCAAATGACACCAGAGCAGCTCAAGGAGATCCTGGACGCCAGCGGTGTCCCCTTCGCCTACCATCACTGGGCGGTAGAGAAGAAACCACCTTATGGGGTCTATCTCTATGTCTATGACACGCAGTTCTATGCCGATGGGGAGCTGTACTACTCCACGGGACATTATCAGGTCGAAGTCTACACGGACAAGAAGGACCCCGGACTGGAAAAGCGGGTCGAGAGCGTCCTCGCGTCTGCTGGTATCGGCTACGACAAGTCTGAATCCTACATCGAGAGCGAGAAGCTCTATGAAATACTATACGAAATTGAGGTGTGACCATGAACAAGGTCCATTTTAACCTAAAAAATGTGCATTACGCGAAGCTCACGGTGGGCGCGGACGGCACGGTCACTTTCGGGACGCCGGTAGCGATTCCTGGCGCCGTCAGTCTGGCGCTGTCCCCAGAAGGGGACACTACGAAGTTCTACGCCGACGGCATCGCCTACTACGTCAGCGCGGCCAACAACGGGTACAGCGGGGACCTGGAGCTTGCCCTGGTGCCTGACGAGTTCCGCAAGGACATCTTGGGCGAGGTGGAGGACACCACATCCAAGGTCCTCACGGAGTACAGCAACACAGAGACGAGCCCGTTCGCCCTACTCTTCGAGTTCGACGGTGACGCGAAAGCGATCCGGCATGTGATGTACAACTGCTCTGCCGCCCGTCCCAGTGTGGAGGGCCAGACTGTCACCACCAGCAAGGACCCCACCACGGAGAAGCTGACCATCACCGCCTCCATGCTGGCCGACGGGCGCGTCAAGGCCAAGACAGGTGCGGAGACACCAGCGGCTACCTACGACAACTGGTACAAGACCGTCTGGCAGCCCACCGGCGCGGAGGTACAGAGTTATGGAGAGTAAGGTCTGTATCGACGGGCGGGAGGTGCCCTTCAAGGCTACTGCGGCCATCCCCAGGCTCTACAGGATGCAGTTCCAGCGTGACATCATGCGGGACATGACTGCTATCCAGAAGGATATCGAGTCCGCCAAGGAGACTGGAGACCTGTCTGTCTCCAGCTTGGAGATGTTTGAGAACGTGGCCTACGTCATGGCGAAACACGCCGACCCGGAGGGTGTACCCGCCAGCATCGACGAGTGGCTGGACGGGTTCGATACGTTCAGCATCTACAAGGTGTTCCCGGCGATCGCCGCCCTGTGGAGGGCAAACCTGAGCACGTCCGAGGAAAGTAAAAAAAAATAAATGCCAGCAGCCGTGAGATGACCACCGCCCTGTTTTTGCTGCGGTGTACTCAGATCGGCGTCGGCATGAGCGACCTGGATCTGCTGACGGTCGGGATGGTCAATGACATGTACACCGAGCACGCGAACGACTCGTGCGACTACCCGACCGTGGCGGACCAGCATGATTTTGATAACTTCTAAGGGGGCGGTATCGTGGCAGACAGGATAAAGGGCATCACAGTAGAGATAGGCGGCGATACCACCGGGCTGAACAAGGCCCTGTCTGGGACCAACAAGCAGCTCAACAGCACCCAGAGCCAGCTCAAAGACGTTGAGCGCCTTTTGAAGCTGGACCCAAGCAATACGCAGCTACTGGAGCAGAAGCAGCGCCTACTTGGTGAAGCAGTAGGCGGGACCCGCGAGAAGCTGGCGGCCCTGAAAGACGCCGAGGCACAGGTGCAACAGCAGTTCGCCGAGGGCAAGGTATCCCAGGAACAGTATGAGGCCCTGCAACGGGAGATCATCGACACTGAGAACCGGCTTCGGGACTTGGAGGACCAGGCAGACAGGAGCAATGCCGCGCTGTCCAAGGTGACGGCAGTGGCGGACCAAGTGAGTACAGGCGCAGCGAAGGTATCCAAAGCGACCGCCCCTATCACTGCCGGGGTGGTCGGTCTTGGTGTCGCTGCCGTCACCGCCATGAACAACGTAGATGAGGGCCTCGATGTCGTTATGACGAAGACCGGGGCTACCGGCGAGGCAGCTCAGGAGCTGAAAGCCGTCTATGATAAGGTGGCGACCACGATCCCCGGCAGCTTCGGCGATATCGGCGCGGCGGTGGGCGAGGTCAATACCCGCCTGGGGTTCACAGGTGAAAAGCTGGAACAGGCTTCGGAGCAGTTCTTGAAATTTGCCAAGGTGAACGAGGCTGACGTCAACACGTCGGTCCAGCTCGTTACCCGCGCCATGGGTGACGCCGGGATAGCTGCCGACGATTACAGCATGGTCCTCGACGCCCTTACTGTGGCTGGGCAGACCAGCGGCATCTCCGTCGATACGCTGGCGAACAACCTCGCCAAGTATGGTGCCCCGATGAGGGCCTTGGGCATCGATACCCAGCAGTCTATCGCCATGTTTGCTGGGTGGGAGAAGGCAGGCGTCAACACTGAGATAGCGTTTTCTGGTATGAAGAAGGCCATCTCTACATGGGGTGCGGCGGGCAAGGACGCCACAGTAGAGTTCCAGGCTACGCTGGACAAAATCAAAGCAGCCCCAGATATCGCCAGCGCAACCAGCCTTGCGATCGAGGCATTCGGAGCAAAAGCTGGCCCAGACCTTGCGGACGCCATCCGGGGCGGGCGGTTCGAAGTGGAAGAGTACATCACCGCTCTGCAAAACGCTGGTGGGGCTGTGAACGATACCTACGGCATGGTGGTGGACGAGGTGGATGATGCCCAGCTCGCCATCCAGACGATGCAAGTGGCGATGCACGACGTGGGCGAGATCATCGCCAAGACCCTCGCCCCGATCCTGCTGGATGTCGCCCAGGCGGTGCAGCAAGTCTTTGAGTGGTTCGGCAACCTGGACCGGGGCACTCAAAACTTCATCATCACTGCTATCGCCGCTGTGGCCGCTATCAGCCCTATCGCCGGGGTCATTTCTGGGATATCTGGAGCTATCTCTATCCTGACAACAAGCGTGATCCCCGCCCTTTCAGATGCGCTCCTGTTCCTGGCGGCGAATCCGATCGCCATCGTCATCGTTGTTATCGCCGCTGTGGTGGCGGCCATCGTCGCCCTGTGGCAGACCAACGAAGATTTCAGAAATGCCGTGATGGAGATATGGGCCAATATCCAGGCGGTCTTTCAGGGGTTCATGGAATGGCTGGGCAACGTGTTCGCAACCGATTGGACGGAGCAGTTTGGCGCCATCGGGCACGTCATGAACGCGCTGTTCGGCTCCTTGTCGGATATCTGGGGAGATATCAAGCAGATATTCAGCGGCATCATCACCTTTATCAAGGGCGTCTTTTCCGGCGATTGGGAGGCGGCATGGCAAGGGATATCGGATGTGTTCGCCGGCATCATCAACGGCATAGCAGATATCGCCAAGTCGCCCATAAACGCGGTCATCGGCATCATCAACGCCATGCTCCAGGGTGTCACGGACGCGGTGAACTGGGTGGTGGAGCAACTCAACAAGATCTCCGTCACGATCCCTGATTGGGTCCCAGGCATCGGCGGCGAGACGTTCGGGGTCCAGATCGACCCTATCACAGCGCCCCAGATCACACCGCTGGCGCAGGGCGGCGTTATCCCGCCCAACTCTCCGTTCCTCGCCCTGATGGGCGACCAGAAGAGCGGGACCAACATCGAGGCCCCGCTGGACACTCTGGTGCAAGCGTTCAACGCCGCAGCCGCTGGTCTCGTGTCCCAGGGCGGGGGAGGGCTGGCACACCTGGATATCGACCTACACGTCCAGGCCAAGGACGGGATATCGCGCGAGTTGGCCTTCCAGGTGGGGCGAGTGACCCAGTTGCAGGGCGAAAAACTGACGATAGGGGTGTGAATATGGCAGTGATCGAGCTTGATGGCGTGGTGTACGACTTGGCCGTGACCAGCATCTCGCGCGGCGCCAAGGTGGAGACCGGCGACAACAACTTGGAGGCAAAAAGCGGACGCAAGGCCCGTGACATCAAGGGGACCCGCTATAATTACACCTTGACAGTGGATAGCCGCCTGTCGGCCCCCAGGGAATACGACGCCTTTTACGAGGCCATCACAGCCCCGGTCGAGTCCCACACGCTCAAGGTTCCATATGGGCAGAGCGTCTTGACCTTCCAGGCCTGCGTGGAGGATGTCAGCGACCGGCTGAAAGCCTACACCTATCCGCGCCGCTGGGGAGATCTTAGTATCAAGTTCACAGCCAGAGACATCCAACGAGCGCCGGAGGGGTAGGAGATGGGCAACAGGATAGCAATCGGGTCTCGGACCTACCAGGATAATGAGATATTGTCGGGCAACTGCTACATCGCAGACTCACTTGTGGGGGACGAACTGAGCATCGACACGCTGACCGTGACGCTGGACGGCAAGACAGTGGAGCCGCTGACTGGGGTCAGCTACGGGGAGCCTGTGTTCTATTACCACGATGACCAGCTCATCGGTAAGTTCTATTTTGAGTCGGTGAAACGGACAGGGAAGTACACCTATTCGGTGTCCTGCGTGTCAGGGATAGGACTGCTGGCGAAGAAGCCCCACTACGGCGGCATCTACACCGGCCAGCCTGCGCGGGAACTGCTGGCGGACATCATCGGGAGTACGGCCACATACACGGTGTCGGCGGAAGCGGGGGCTGTGCCGGTCTATGGCTGGCTCCCCGTGGCGACGTGCCGGGACAACCTCCGCCAAGTGCTGTTCGCCATCGGAGCCAGCATCAAGAAGGGTACGGCGGGGGCGCTGGACATCGTGTTCCTGACTGTCACCACCCCCACAGAGATATCAGACGACCGCCTTGGAACCGGGGGCAACATCGAGTACCCTACGCCCGTGACGGGCGTTGTGGCGGTGGAGCACGGCTACATAGCCACCCAGGCGGTGGAGACGACCACGCTCTATGACGACGTGGTGCGGGGCGCGGCCATCACATCGCCCAAGGGCGCCACGCTCAACGGCGCTCTGGTCACGTTTTCGGAGCCGGTTCACAGCCTGACGGCCACGGGAGGGAGCATCCTGGAAAGCGGCGTAAATTACGCCGTGCTGGCGTCAGGGTCCCACGTGACGCTGGCCGGGAAGAAGTATGTCCACACCACCCGTGAGGTCTTCGCCGCCGTGGACGACGCTGCGGGAGCGGAGAACGTGGCCCGCATCGAGTCGGCGACCCTCGTCTCGCTTGCAAATAGTGCCAATGTGGCGGAACGGGAGGCCAGCTACTACTCAAAAGCTAAACTCATCGATGTCGATATGGTGATGGGCACAGAACGACCGGGCGACGCGGTAGAGCTATCAGACCCCTTTGATGACCGGGCGGTCGGCCTCATGACCTCCCAGGACATCAATATCAGCCGTCTGCTGCTGGCGAGGGCCAAGATCACCACGGGGTACGCCCCGGACGGAGGCGGGAACACGTTCAAGCACTCCGTGGTCCTGACAGGTAGTGGGACGTGGACGGTGCCCGCCGGGGTGACTCGCATCCGGGCCGTACCTATCGGGGCTGGACAGGGCGGGAGCAGCGGCTCCAAGGGCGAGAGCGGTAAATCGGGGACGAAACGGACTCAAAGACATCCAGACGGGCAGTGGACCATAAACTACTTGATCTATCCGTATGGAAGCGGGGGCGCCGGAGGCAAAGCTGGGGAACCGGGCGAGGCTGGCAAGGTCCTAGAGGCGGATATCGACGTCACGCCTGGGCAGCGGTTCAGCTATGCGTCTGGCAGGGCGGGTACGGGTGGCACCTGTACTGATACGGGTCCTGGTCAGGGTGCTGCCGGGACGGCCACGACCTTCGGCTCCTACTCGTCGGCCAACGGCAGCGTTTACGGCTATGGCTATAAGGACCTGTTCTCCGACAACATCTATGCGGTCCCTGGAGCTGGCGGCATATCCGGCGGGGACGGTGGGGGAGTGGACCCGAACGATGAGTTCTCGCCCATCAAGGGCCCGGATGTCGTAGACCAAGACGGGAAGGTCTGGGTAAGCGGAGACCCCGGCGAGGACTTGGCGGACGATTACAACAAGACGGGCAACTATTCCACCAGAGCGAATAGCCTTGGCGGCGCGGGCGGCGGCGCTGCCGTTGGTGCGGCTGGCCCGAACGGGCAGAGCGGTTCTGCCCGCGCGTCCTCTTCTTATGTCGGCGCTACCAGCGGCGCGGGTGGTGCTGGTGCAAAGCCCGTCGACCGAGCAGCGAAGACTGTCTATGGTGCTGGCGGAGACGCTGGTCATGGCGGTGGCGGTGGCGGCGGTGGTGGCTCTGGTGCGGCCCAGACTCGCCTCAGATGGTACAACACGGTCACCCCTGGTGTCACTGAGAGCATCGCCGCCGGACCCCCCGGCGTGGGCGGACTCGGCGGCAAGGGCGGCGCCGGAGGCGCCGGCTGCATCATCATCTACTACTAAGGCGGTGAGCAAATGAGATTGAAAGCGACCGGGAACCTCTTGGAACTGGAGGACGGAGAGCGCCTGACCAGCGGGTCGGTCAACTGGAACGAAGCGGTCTTTGAGTTCGACGCCGCCTGGGACGGCACAGCCAGAACGGCGGTGTTCAGGACGCTGTATGGTGGCCCCAAGGCCGTCCTGCTGGGCGCGGAGAACATCTGCAAGGTGCCCTGGGAGGTGCTGGACTGCGCCACCGATGGACTGACCGTGTCGGTCTTTGGCGTCCTGGGCGACGTGACGGTCATCACCACGAACTACGTCAAGCTGGGGCCGGTCATCAAGGGCGCCGACCGAGACGCGGTGGTGGGCGAGGACCCGGAGCCCACACTCTATGAGCAGCTCCTAGCCCAGATGCAGGCCAACCAGGAGCATGAGAGACTGGTAGGCAGGGACGCGCCGGATCAGCACCCTATCTGGGCTATCACGGGATTGGCAGATGAATTGGAGACCATCCCGGACCCCATGACGGCGGACGAGCTCAGAAAAATCTTGAACGGAGGCTATACAAATGGCTGATAACTATCTAAACAGTGAGCGAATGAAGGAATTGTGGACGGCCATCAAGACCGCCCTGGCCGGGAAGGCGAACCTGACAGACCTGGACGGCTACACCACCCCTGACGCGGTGGCGACCGCCATCACCTCGGCCCTGACCAACTACGCCACCAACGCCGGGGTGCAGACGGCCATCGCTACGGCTCTGGTCAACTACATGACGGGCACGGAGGTCAACGACGCCATCGCCGCCGCCGTGGCTGACGCCGCACACATCAAATTCGAGAGCGTGGACACCCTGCCTGAGACCGGCACGGCCAACGTGATCTATCTGGTGCCCAACGGCGGGGCTGGGGAGAACAGCAAGGATGAGTACATGTGGGTCGGCGGCAAGTGGGAGCTGATGGGCTCGACCAAAGTAGACCTGTCCGGCTATTGGAGCAAGGCCGACTTGGTAGCCATCACCGCCGACGAGCTAAAGGCTATTTTGGTGTGACGGTATGGCGAAGTTTTTAGACGACTCTGGCCTGAGAGCGCTGTGGGCAAAGGCCAAGGAGCTGCTTGGTGGGAAACTGGACAGAGGCGGCGGCACATACGATACTGGAGACGATTTTGCGGTCGTGAACTCCACAGGGGACACGATCAGGCTCGACATTGATGGGGTCTCGCTGGGTGGGTCAGTGGGGGTCTCGCCCGGAGACGATGGCAAAGTCTCTATCGGCTGGATAGACGACGCCAAGGCTACTGGGATCATAGTCCCCGGTAAGAACCTCGGTGTGCCCCTTATGCTGTTTGGAGACGTCTCAGTCGGCGGGGATCAATATGGGGCGGACCTCGCCGGAAGCCTTACCGTCCCTGCCCCGACAGAGGGCGGACATGCCGCCACAAAAAAATATGTAGACGACAAAGTAGCCAAGGCAGGCGACATGCAGTCCAGCGTCTACGACCCCCAAGGGCGTGGTGAGGACGTGTTCGCGGCTATCGACCAAAAGACCGCCTATCAGCAGGCTGTATCCGCCGGATACACCGGGACCGAGGCGGAGTTCTACGCCGCGTTGGTGGCGCTCAAGGATGGGCCGTTTTTGCCTACTAAGGGCGGGGAGATTTTAGGTCCGCTGACAGTCGACGTCAGTGGGTGGGAGCGCGGGAAATATGCGGGGTTGAATTTGTCGAATGCTGATGGCGCGATAGGACTGACTGCTAGTGATGACCAGCTGGAGTTAGGCGTGGTGCCTTGGCAATCCGATGAATTTGGTGTGTATCTTAACAAGGGAGCCGGTGAGGTACATACGGTGACCCCAGACCCCAAAACCGAAAAGAACATTGCCAACAAGCGTTATGTGGACACTCAAATACAGACACGGGCGGCTGCGAATCACGTCCATACAGCGGATGAGGTAGGAGCGCTCCCGGCAGACGCCAGTGATATAACCGGCATAAACACCATCAGCGGGCTAGAGGACCACGTGATGGTGGATATGTCTGCCGGACTAACCATATCGGTGGATGGGGCGGATAGAATCGTTGTCGAGCAGTCAGAGATCCACGTGAGCTCCCCCTTGAGCATGGGGGGCAACATAATTAAATCCGTCAAGGTCCCCTCGATTGCTTCCGACGCCGCCAACAAGCAGTACGTGGATGGTCAGGTAGCGACACGGGCACCAGTAGACCATACCCATGAGGTAGCAGACGTGGGAGCGGACCCGTCCGGGAGCGCGGCGGCGGTGGACACCAAGCTGACCGCCCATACCGGCAACAAGAGCAACCCCCACGGGGTGACGGCGGAGCAGGTGGGGGCAAGGCCCACCGCCTGGACGCCATCTAAGGCCGACGTGGGGCTGGGCAGCGTTCCAAACGTGGCTACCAACGACCAAACGCCAACCTTCACCCAGGCCAGTGCTCGGGCCAACCTGGCGAGTGGAGAGAAGCTGTCGGTCCTATTTGGCAAACTCATGAAATGGTTTTCCGACTTAAAGACCGTGGCATTTACGGGGGCCTACTCAGATTTGACGGACAAGCCCACCAGTATGACGCCTGTCGCGCACAAGGCAACCCACAAGACCGGAGGGGAGGACGCCATCACGCCGGCAGATATCGGGGCTGCTGCGGCCAGCCACGGGACCCATGTCACCTACAGCACCACGGCCCCGGTGATGGACGGGGCGGCGGCAGTGGGCACGGCGGCCACGGTGGCCCGTGGCGACCATCGGCACCCGGTGGACACCAGTCGGTCGGCCAAAAGCACACTAGTCTCCACCACCATTGGGACCACTTGGGACGGTTCTGTGGGAGCCTGGACTCAGACTTTGAACATTGCTGGCGTGACGGCTACCAACGTCGTAGAGGTATTTCTTTCTAAAGAGGCCACCGATACCCAGGACGAGGCATTTACCGCTCTCCAGCTCCGGGACGGTGGCCAGGCGGCAGGTTCCATAACCCTTAAGGCGAAAGGTGCGAAAAACACTATCAGCATCCCAATCACAGTTATTGTCAGGGGGGATTTATAATGGCAATTTATATTGGAGGCACAGGTGGTGCAGGGGGCGGCAAGCGCACCTGTAGGTTTGTGGTGGGCACCTCTACTGCAGGTTGGACTACCAAGGACTGTGACTATCTATGCGATGGAGTTTCTGACGAGATAGAATTCAATGCAGCCATCAAAGCCATGCCTCTTTATGGAGGTGAAATTGTTGTTCTTGATGGAACATACAACATTACAGCTGCTATTACTGTTGACAAATCGTATATAACGCTCATGGGTAATGGTAATAACACAGTACTGAAAAGAATGTTTGGTAGCGATTATTATGCAGGTGTAATTATAGTTTCCGAAAATCATTGCGTGGTGAGAGATTTTCAAATTCATGGAAACAAGCAATCTTATGGTGTAAGCTACAATGCCGGTATTTCTTCTAATTACAACACAATAATTCAAAACAACTGGATTCATGACTGTGCGGGTGATGGTGTAGTTTCTGCTGGTAGCTCTTATCAGAGAGTTATTGGAAATCGTATTGTGAATTGTGGAATGCATGGCATCACTCAGTCCGGCACTGATTCATTCGTCAATGGGAATTTCATAAATGGTTGTGGTGATTACGGTATCAACATAACATCATCGTTTGAGAGGGCTATTGTTTCGAACAACACAGTTCAAAGTTGTCAAAATGCCGGAATCTACTTTTCTGGATGGGAAAGCATCGTAATCAATAATGTATGCCAAGATAATATTGGCGACGGCATATATGGTAGTGGTGTAACAATGGCTGTCATTTCTAGCAATGTATGCTACAAGAACAAGGCAAAAACTGCAGCTTATAGCAGTGGCAACGGTATTTCATTTAAAGGCAATAATTCTTATGTAACAATTATTGGAAATACTTGTAGGCAAAATGGAACTACAAGTTCAGTAAACGGAAATGGTTCTGGCATTTTTCTTGGAGGCAATTCAGCTTATATTACAGTTTCTGGCAATACGTGTGCAGATCATGCTTCAACTAGCTCAACTAACGTTAGTGGCATATATGCATATGGTCTTTCAGGTTCGACTATAAATGGGAATAATTGCTACAACAACATGAACGGAATAACATTGGAAGCATCTAAAAGCACTACAATATCTGGTAATTCTTGTTTTAGTAGCACTGAAAAGGGCATTTACGTTGTTGGTAATACATTCGGTTGTACCATAACAGGCAATACTGTCATGAGAGGTAATGGCATTACTAACAGCTATACGGCTACTCAGTATACAATTTACATGGGTAACATTGCTGGGTCTTCTACTCAAGGTAGAGGAAATGTGGTTGTTGGAAATTGTATACTTGGCAAAAATTATACAGATGCTGGAGAAAGTAACACATTTGCAAATAACAAATATAGTTAAGGAGGAACTACAATGGCTATCGACCCTGGAACACAGCCAAGCATAGAGCCCACATACCCGTTTAGAATGCACGGCAGAATAGTCCAAACGTTTCGCTACTCTGTTAAGTATACAATTTCTGCTGAAAACGAAGCTGGCATAGAGCGAATCGAAATGACTGACTATACCCCCTCCTATGATGAAGCAATGTATCTTTCTGAAAAATATGGCGGAAAGGTGTTTATGCTCAGTGCTGTTTCCTATGGTTGGATCGAAGGTGTAGAGGTGCCTGATGTACCTGACACCATGAAAGCTGCTATGGAAATCTATGACATGGGCAAAGATGCCTACCTGGCGAAAAAAAACATTGATGAAACTGCTACACCTCATCAGCTCCGTGCTGACCTGGACTTCGCGATGTTAATGGGAGGGCTTACCTGATGGACACTGAAACTATGCGCTACTACTACATCAACGGCCTTTGGAGCCTTGGCAGGCTGGACAAGCTACTCCAGACCGGGAAGATCACGCAGGAGCAGTATGATGAGATTGTGGCAGTGAATATTGAATAACCTCGCCAAGCAAACCTAACCAAACTCTTGCAAATAATTTTATAGAAACATTCCGTCTCAAAAGGTCAAACAGTTTAAGTGAAGCACGTAAGTGGAGCTAGGGCATTTCTTGTATCCAGCTATGTGAACCAGAGCAAAACTTGGACAACGAATCTGGTGAATAGAATCGAGGTGTTAAAGTGTTTCCAGACCAAATAACTCTTCCACCGGAATCAATGATAGCAGGCACAACTAAAAAGCTTGTTTTGTACTTATATACCCACAATATGAAAAGGCAAATCGATGCTGATGGCATGATCGCTCGATTTACCTTGACCGATTATATCACCCCAAACTCTTCCCCACTCATTACTAAAAATTGTACTGTGTCTGTGCCCGAAGGTGAAAAGCTAGCTGTCATCATTGTGGACTTAGACAGGCTTGATACGATCCACTTGGCAGGCAAGTATATTTATCAAGTCACTATCAATGACGAGGATACCATCGAGGCATTGAAGGGAATCATGGTGATAGCAAGTAGTATTGATAAAGCTGATATTTAGGAGGACATATGATCACTACATATTTTAAAAACCTTGTTATGGATAACCTGTTCCATACTTCTGCCGCTAAGGCTCTTCCTGAGAAGTACTATCTCGCTTGGAGTACAACTACTCCCAATGAAGACGGCACAGGTTTTACTGAACCTGCAAAGTCGACTGGATACGCCAGGATAGAGCTAGCCGGATTGAGCACTTCAGTCGATGGACTTATCAACAATACTGCACGGCTGGCCTTTAATGAAGCTCTTTCTAGTCAGGGCACCGCCAATGAATATGGCATCTTTGATTCTGCAGAAGGCGGTAATTTACTTATCTATAATGAGCCCAACACAGGCGAAGGGGACGAAAAGCAGATCGTCCAGAAAGGCACTACCCTCTTTGTCAAACCCAATGAGCTGCAATTCAAATTGAAGGGCATGTGATATGAATGATGATAGAGTCATCATACCATTTCCAAGCGACATCATAAGGTTAAACGGGATCTTACAAGATACAATGAGCACCATTAGATGTGCCACATCTTGTCTTACATATAAGGCGTATATTGGTGCTGAGTTTACCTTCTTGCTTGCCTGCAATCACATTTTTATGGGCGCACTCAAGTCACTTTCTGCGAAGCAAGAGATTTGTATTGATGGCTCACAGGCTTCTGCTTATGCCGAAAAGCATATGTCGGCCAACGATATCTCTGCTGAAATGGTGCTTACCTCCTTATTCATTGCATCTATCGAAAAAACCATGAGCATGCACTCTCAGTTTATGCTTGCTGATTCATTAGATGTACATACAGAAAAGTCAATCGTGGAACTACTTACTGAATTCGGGTTATTAGATAGGTCGGATTTCAACACTGAGAAGGCCACTTCCCTATTATCGCCTATACAACTAGAGTCAATTGCTTCAACGTATTCGAACAAGAATCTTCATCCAGACAACATCTTGACAGTGATTGAGAATGTTTTGACTGAATCTACAGAAAAATATTTACGCAACATGTCAACCAGTTCGATCATCAATTCGTGTGCAAGATTCGCAGTGTTCACATATAGAAAACTGCATCACATCGATTCTTTGACTTTTGCAGATATCGATGACTGGACTATGGATACTTTCGATGTGATATATAGCTAACGAAAGGGGTGTGGTCACTATAGCAACAAAGACTCCCAATTTAGGTCTGCATGTAACGCCGAGTGCCGACATAGAAAAACGGGTCATCGATTGGCGCAATGAAATTGCTGGAGACAATGCAGACTCAAATATGATGATCATTGACGAGAAACTAGGTAGTGTAAGTAAACAGGTCACTTGGTACAGATATCTAGGAGAAGGATTGTTGTCTGTTGAGGTTTTTGCCTCAAAAACATTGAAAGGTGCTCAAGCCTGCAATGAATCCGATAAAGTTACTATCACTGAGACTCCGAGCAACCTAAGAAAGAGTGGAACAAAGTCGACTCAATTTTTGGCTGAACTCGGAGCAGACAGACGATATCTCTCTATACGCACTGAATCAACTGCCTTTATTAATCAGGAGAAATCGATTTATTGTAATGGCGTTCTACAGTGTGCTGACCCGGCGTCCGGAGTATCTATCATCCAACTTCAACCTGGCATGGAACATAGTGTTTCCATTGTAGTACATCCAATTGGAGCAGTTCCAGGCGATGCACAATATGATTCAACTGCAATAGAGTATACTCTGTCCTTTACCCAGAAAAATACCGTTTCTCTTCAGAACATCTCAATACTTGACCGTTTGACCGAGGATGGATCTGAGAACCCCAAGCATTACGAGCGCATGTGGCTCATCGACGAGGACCACCCGGGCA
>OKVW01000223.1_pt1 | contig 37353 bp, 33 predicted proteins | sample 1606991 | NCBI WGS metagenome assembly OKVW01 (sample SAMN03281021, study PRJEB24777) | human gut metagenome | isolation source: fecal sample PR177 from 1 month old male Malay infant, vaginal delivered... | reverse complement strand
GCTGCGTCAGGATGAAGACGTACTGGATACCTGGTTCTCCTCCGCGCTGTGGACCTTCTCCACCCTCGGCTGGCCGGAAAACACCGACGCGCTGCGTCAGTTCCACCCGACTTCCGTAATGGTTTCCGGCTTTGACATCATCTTCTTCTGGATTGCCCGCATGATCATGATGACCATGCACTTCATCAAAGATGAAAACGGCAAGCCGCAGGTACCTTTCCATACCGTTTACATGACCGGTCTGATTCGTGACGACGAAGGCCAGAAAATGTCTAAGTCCAAGGGGAACGTTATCGATCCTCTGGATATGGTTGACGGTATCTCTCTGTCAGAACTGCTGGAAAAACGTACCGGTAATATGATGCAGCCACAACTGGCTGAGAAAATTGCCAAACGTACCGAGAAGCAGTTCCCGGACGGCATTGAACCGCACGGGACCGATGCCCTGCGTTTCACCCTGGCGGCGCTGGCGTCAACCGGTCGTGACATCAACTGGGATATGAAGCGTCTGGAAGGTTACCGTAACTTCTGTAATAAGCTGTGGAACGCCAGCCGTTTCGTGCTGATGAACACTGAAGAGCAGGATTGCGGCTTTAACGGCGGTGAGATGACCCTGTCACTGGCAGATCGCTGGATCCTGGCTGAGTTCAACCAGACCGTCAAAGCGTACCGTGAAGCACTGGATAACTTCCGCTTTGATATCGCGGCAGGCATCCTGTACGAGTTCACCTGGAACCAGTTCTGCGACTGGTACCTGGAACTGACCAAGCCGGTGATGAATGGCGGAACGGATGTCGAACTGCGCGGCACCCGCCACACGCTGGTTACCGTCCTGGAAGGTCTGCTGCGCCTGGCGCACCCGATCATCCCGTTCATCACAGAAACCATCTGGCAGCGCGTGAAGGTAATCTGCGGAATTACCGCCGATACCATCATGCTGCAACCGTTCCCGGCCTACGACGCCTCGCAGGTTGACGAAAAGGCGCTGGCTGACACCGAATGGCTGAAGCAGGCGATCACTGCCGTGCGTAACATTCGCGCGGAAATGAACATCGCGCCGGGCAAACCGCTGGAACTGCTGCTGCGTGGTTGCAGTGAAGATGCGATTCGCCGTGTCAACGACAACCGTAGCTTCCTGTTGAATCTGGCACGTCTGGAGAGCATCATCGTCCTGCCTGCTGATGACAAAGGTCCGGTTTCTGTGACCAAAATCATCGACGGTGCGGAGTTGCTGATCCCAATGGCGGGCCTGATCGACAAAGAAGCTGAGCTGGCGCGTCTGGCTAAAGAAGTGGCGAAAGTCGACGCAGAAATTGGCCGCATCGAAAGCAAACTGGCAAATGAAGGCTTTGTCGCACGGGCACCGGAAGCGGTGATCGCCAAAGAGCGCGAGAAGCTGGACGGCTACGCTGAGGCGAAAGCGAAGCTGATTGAGCAACAGGCCGTTATCGCAGCGCTGTAATTACAGGGCCACTGATAAACGATGAAATGCCCGATGGCGCAAGCTTATCGGGCCTACGGACAATGCAGAACGTATTGATGTTCCACATGGTGTAGGCCGGATAAGGCATCAGCCGTCATCCGGCAAGACAACGGACAATGCATAACATATCAATGTTGCGCATGCCGTAGGCTGGATAAGGCATCAGCCGCCATCCGGCAAGACCACGGACAGTGCATAACATATCAATGTTGCGCATGCCGTAGGCTGGATAAGGCATCAGCCGCCATCCGGCAAAACATTCAGCGTGTAGGCCGGAGCATGCTCCGGCCTTTTTATTACATGAAATACAGCGTCGGCATCACGCCGCGAGAGAGTCGCGACACCACCCCGTTATCCACCGGTTCATCGCTGTCAGCAAGCGTCAGCGTATCCAGATCGCCCACCACAAAGGTATTTTTCGCCAGCCAGCTAATCAGCCACACACGCAGCAGAGGATAAGCCAACCCGCCAGTGATGGCTGAAATCACATACAGTCCACCCAGGCGATAAACCATACCGTGCCAGGTCAACGTGGAACGAAAACGAATATGCCCGTCGGCGAGTTGCAGGTTATTCAGGAAGTGATTACGAAACGCCACAATCAAATAACTCATGGAAATCGCGATCCCCAGATAATAAATAATCTGACTTATCACAATCTGCCGCTGATATTCGATAAGAATCAACGATTCAATTTCATCTTCTGTCATGCCCGAAACGTCGAGCCCGGATATGGATGTAAAGAGCGCAATCGCGATAAACCCGACCACGGCAAGGAAAGGCACCAACGCCGCCATAGCCAGAATAGCGGATTTAATACAGTGCCAGACGTTAACCTGTACTGAGAACGGGTGCAAACCAAAACGCCCTCCCTCGCCCACCATCATCATGAGGCGACTGTAAGTAACGCCACTGACGACTCCCGCCCCGACAAGCCCAGTTAGCCCCAGTAAGAGCACAGTAAAAATCACGCCGCCCGGCGTTTCTGTCGTACACACCTGCAGCAGACAGAAGATCACCACACCCAGCGCGATGAGCAACAGAACAGGCAAGCAGAGAATATTCCAGAACGCTTTTAACGCGGAGAAACGAAAACCAAAGTGGATACTGTTTAAAGAGGTTCGCACCGCCTGGTATTGCAGATTTTTCATCACCAGAACAGGAATCGATAAGATCAACGCCGCCAGCGCCGCTCCGCCAATGAAAAAGTATTCCATGCTTATCAGCACCATACCTGCAATATAAATCACCAGCAGCATAAGCCAGCTCAGAAATACATCACCGCCTGTCACTTTCCAGGTAAATGGTTGTCCGTTTAAAGTCATATTAGAATAGATATAACGGCGGCATTTCATTAACGCCCACGGCAGGTAAATACCCAGCGTCACAAGGACCAACAGCGAATTCACCAGACAAATAAGAAAATAACTTCCACCATCACCACGAAATTCAAAAGCATGTGATGGCGCATCTTCTTTTATAAGATCTTCCTGCATAATAAATCCCTGTCGTTAATTATCCTTAAGAATACACATTATTAGCAGGCAATTGAAATACCAGCCAACAGAGATATTACCTTATTATCTGCATAAATAACATCCATCCTCTATGTTATAAGATGCTTGCATCGCCTGGCGCGGGGTGCTATTAGTTCAAATTATTAGTATTGTTTAACCGGGTAGTAAAATGAATGCTGTCGACTCTCTCACATTACGTCGCCTGACGGCGAACGATAATCGGGCTATCGCTGCGGTTATCCGTCAGGTTTCCGCCGAATATGGCCTCACCGCAGACAAAGGTTATACCGTTGCCGACCCGAATCTGGATGAGCTATATCAACTTTATTGTCAACCCGGTCACGCCTATTGGGTGGTGGAACGTAATGGTGAAGTCGTGGGAGGGGGCGGTATTGCGCCGTTATCCTGTAGTGAACCGGATATTTGTGAACTGCAAAAGATGTATTTTCTGCCGTCGATACGGGGCCAGGGGTTGGCGAAAAAGCTGGCGTTAATGGCGCTGGACCACGCCCGTGAACTCGGTTTTAAGCGTTGCTATCTGGAAACCACCGCCTTCTTACGCGAGGCCATTGGCCTGTATGAACACTTAGGGTTTGAGCACATCCGTGAGCCGCTGGGCTGCACCGGGCACGTGGATTGCGAAGTGCGTATGCTCAAACCCCTGTAATCCCGGTTATTGCATTTCCGGCGATACCGAAAGCCGAATTACGCCAGCGGCATTAGCGGCTGGCAGTTTCAGCACTTCCGTCCACATATCCTGCACAAGGTCACACACAATCTTCTCTTTTCCCACCGCCTTCTGGGGTTCAGCCATGAGCTGCACATCCTCCCCATAACGCTGCACCAGGCCCGGGACGACGTTTCGCAAATCCTGCATCGCCTGCTGTTTTTCGGCGTCAGTCACCGTATGTTTATTGGGACCATACGCCGCACGCATCATGGCGGCATCGCTTTCCATACGCCGTTTGATAATGTCCTGTGGGACCATGCGCATCGGGTTAATGCCGCCTTTAACATGCGGAAAAAGGAAACGGAAACAGGCGTCGTCGCCTTTTTTCTGCACCGCCGCAATCTGTTCAAGATTGATCTTCATATACTCAATGACATTACTGTCTGGCGCCTGCTGTAAGCGAGACATCTGTATTTGCATTACCTGCGGTTGAATCGTGTCGATAATTTGCTGTTCGGATTTTCCCTCCCTCTTTAGTTGGAACGCCTGGGTGCGAAGGTGGACCCAAAATGTCGGCTCCTGCTCTTTTAGCACCTGAAACGTCGGCATTTTTGATAGCGCAGCATCGAACCGCTGTTCTTCTGTCTGACCGGAAACCGATTTTTCCCGAGGAATCAGATAGTGCACATCGAAAAGATTCCACGCGACGATTGCAACAATCATCAGCACCGTGCCAGATGCTTTTCCTACCCAGCCTTTTTTACGAAACAGGCCAATCACTATGGCGATCACTGCGCCGACGTAGCCTGCGAGGAGGACATGTGTCCAGTTCATGGTATTGGTATTCCTTGCCTTAAAAGAGAAGCATTTTTCACGTCTCGCGGCACGATGTCACCCTGCGGGGAGCAGAACTACCGAAATTAAGAGGCGACAGGCACACCGCTGTGGAAACGAAACTCCGTGTCAGGGGTCGAGATCAGTGCCGCTTCCACTTCACCAAAATAGTATATGCGGGGAGAAATATCCTCTTGCGAGACCTGCTGAGCCAGTGACAGATAATCCTGGTAGTGACGCGCTTCGGAACGCAGCAACGAAAGGTAGAACGTTTGCAGAAAGTCGTCAAGAAATGGCGCCAGCGCCGCAAAACGCTCGCAAGAGCGCGCTTCGATATAGGCGCCGCAAATCAGTTTATCAATCAGCGTCAGCGGTTCATGTGTACGCACCGCTTTCAACATGCCCTTCGCGTAGCGACTGGCGGTGATCTTCACATAAGGAATATTTCTCGCCTGCATCGCTTCACGCACCTGCCAGAAGTGGTGTAGCTCTTCTTTAATCAGGCGAACCATGCTGTCGATCAACTGGCGCCCCCAGGGATCGTCCGTTTTTGGCATCACGCTTTTACCGATCTGTTTATGCAGCGCGAGAAAATCCGGCTCCGGTCCTTCCCGAAAAGCAAAGGCTTCATACGGTTGCAGCCAGGCAAGCAGCGCGTCCGCCCCCGGTTTATCGGCGACGTATTTACGCACCAGCAGCATCGCCGTTTGCGCCGCTTTCAGTTCGCATATCAGATGGTCGGTAAGCAGCAGAGGAAGATTTTGCGGATTGCGCGCCTCGTCAATCCAGGCCTGTGGCGTCGGACAGTGCAGAAAGTGGCGAACTGGGGAGAGAATTTGCGGGTAGTCCATGAGTAACCTGTCGAAAGAGTACGGCAGCAGGCGCTGCCGTACTCTTTAATGCCTTGTGATCTTAGTGGCGCACGCCGTCATCATCTTCATCGACGAAATCTTCGTCGTCACCTTCTTCGCCGTTCGGATCTTCAAAGTAAGTACCCCAGCCGTCGTAGTCGATTTCATATTTTTCTGCCAGGTTCATCAGTTGTTCCACCTGCGCATCGATAAGCTCGGCGTTCAGCGCACATTCACTGAGAATATCGCAGCAGATAACGGTGTCGCCTTCTTCCACTTCCAGCTCTTCCGGCTCGGTGACTTCATAGCCAAGTTTAAACGCTTCGACCGCCGCTTTTTCCAGGGTTTCAAAATCATCTGCGGAAAGGTGGTGCTCAATGGTGTACAGCGCGTCCGGATCGCTGCCATCATCCAGTAATTCTTCAATAATCAGGCGCGTTTCTTCACGCTGCTCTTCCAGTAGTTCCGGGTTTGCCATGGCTCGTTCCTCATAATGTCCTGCCGATACTCTTATTGTCACATACCGCCGTCATTGCCTCCACCTTTCCAGAAAAGATTTGTTAAACGGGTTGCAAATGCATAACCATCCATATAAATTGAATTTTAATTCAATACATGGCATTTGCCACAGGAGGGAACTATGTCAGGTTTTTATCAGAAGCACTTTTTGAAGTTACTCGATTTCACCTCTGCTGAACTCACCGCACTCGTCCAGCTCGCCGCGAAACTGAAAGCCGATAAGAAAAATGGCAAAGAAGAACAAAAGCTTACTGGCAAAAACATCGCGCTCATCTTCGAAAAAGACTCGACCCGTACACGATGCTCTTTCGAAGTTGCCGCTTACGACCAGGGCGCTCGCGTGACTTATCTCGGATCCAGCGGAAGCCAGATTGGGCATAAAGAGTCAATTAAAGACACCGCGCGAGTACTGGGCCGAATGTATGACGGCATTCAGTATCGCGGATATGGACAGGAGATCGTGGAGACGCTGGCGCAATACGCCGGTGTTCCGGTCTGGAACGGACTGACCGATGAGTTCCACCCAACCCAGTTGCTGGCTGACCTCCTGACGATGCAGGAGCATCTGCCGGGCAAAGCTTTTAATGAAATGACGCTGGTTTACGCGGGCGATGCGCGCAACAACATGGGTAACTCAATGCTGGAAGCCGCCGCGCTCACCGGACTGGATCTGCGTCTGGTGGCGCCAAAAGCCTGCTGGCCGGAGCCGTCGCTGGTTGCGGAATGCAGCGCAATGGCGAAGAAAAACGGCGGCAATATTACGCTCACTGAAGACATCGCTGCCGGAGTGAAAGGCGCAGACTTTATCTATACCGATGTCTGGGTGTCGATGGGGGAACCCAAAGAGAAGTGGGCTGAACGGATTGCCATGCTGCGTGACTATCAGGTCAATAGCCAGATGATGGCGCTTACCGGGAATCCGCAGGTGAAGTTCCTGCACTGTCTGCCTGCATTCCATGACGACCAGACCACGCTTGGCAAAAAGATGGCGGCGGAATTCGGTCTGCACGGCGGGATGGAAGTGACCGATGAGGTGTTTGAATCCCCGGCCAGCATTGTCTTCTCTCAGGCTGAGAACCGGATGCATACCATTAAAGCGGTAATGGTGGCGACGCTGTCTCAATAAGCTGTTGCCGAATAACAGCGACAGGCCGGGTAAGTCGCGCCATTACCCGGCACAAACGCATTAAGCCACCAGCAGTTTAACTACCGCTTTACGCACCTGCGCGGGCGCGCCGACGGCACACAGTGGTTTATGCACTTCCCCTGGATAAAAGACAACAAAGTCGCCTTCGTTGAGGATTACGGTTTTCTCCTGTTTACCTTCCGCTAAAAACGCGATGTCTTTATCGGCCAGCCAGTCTGTTTCCGGCGTCCCCGCAGGCAGCACGCTAAAGGTCATTCCTTCCTGCCCTTTTAACACAATCTGGATATCCAGATAGCGTGCGTGAAACTCCGCGCGACGCTTGTCGAACGGTTCAGTCATGTCTTCAGAAATCAGATAAAAAAGACGGCTGCCATCGATATCATGCCTGCCCTTTTCTGTCTGCTCAGTGACGTTAGCTTTAACATATTCAATCGCCTGGCGTAGCTCTTCCGGAAGCCAGGATTGCAGCTGGTGAATATTCCCTACAATCATCTCATACCTCACATTCAAAACAGCGTTTCATTTTTGAAATGTTATACGAGAAAAATTCCTGCAGCACCATCCCTATCGTGCGAAGTTTTGCGTCAGCGCATGTTTATCGCTGGAGTTGTTGAACGTCTGTTAACGCCAGGCAGTGATTTATGCATTTTTCATGCATAACTGGTAACCCGGTCACTAAGAAAATCAATTGAACTATTTGTTTTAAAAGGTGTTACAAGAAAAACACTTAGTCGATCACAATTCATTTCTCCAGTATAACGACCAGACAGCATCATAGTTATTGCGCAATTTCCTTTAAAGAAAAAATAATATAATTCGCTTTACGCATAGTTATGCATGTATTTATTTAAACTCAATGCAAATCAAAAAGTTATCATGAACATTCTATTTCCCACTGCCAACAAATAATTAACACAGCAGAATAATCAGCCCAATAACTGCGTAGTAATTCATTTTTAGTTTTATTGTTTTTATTATTTCTCAGACCTTCGTCATATATCAACCAACAAAAAATAAATATCCACATTGATGTGAAAGACATCACATTCCCTTTGAGGAATAAAATTAATGATGCCTTTCGAAAAATAGATAACACGTTATGGCTACGAGCAATTTCATTATTCGCAGCCACCTCCTTTTTATTTCTGAAAAAGAGTGAAAGGTATCGTAATGGAAAAACATTATGTCGGTTCCGAAATCGGTCAATTGCGTAGCGTAATGCTACACCGCCCTCATCTCAGCCTGAAACGCCTTACGCCATCTAACTGCCAGGAACTGCTGTTTGATGACGTACTGTCGGTAGAACGGGCGGGTGAAGAGCATGATATTTTCGCCAACACATTACGCCAGCAGGGTATTGAAGTCCTGTTACTGACTGATTTACTGACACAAACGCTTGATATCGCAGACGCCAAAAGCTGGCTTCTGGAAACACAAGTTTCGGATTACCGTCTGGGTCCAACTTTCGCGGCTGATATTCGCGGCTGGCTTGCGGATATGACACACCGGGATCTGGCCCGTCATTTAAGCGGTGGGCTGACCTACGGCGAAATTCCCGCTTCGATTAAAAATATGGTGGTTGATACTCACGATATTAATGACTTTATTATGAAGCCGCTGCCAAACCATTTATTTACCCGTGACACATCCTGCTGGATATATAACGGTGTCTCAATTAACCCTATGGCAAAAGCAGCTCGCCAGCGCGAGACCAATAATCTGCGCGCAATTTATCGCTGGCATCCACAATTTTCCGACGGCGAATTCATTAAATATTTCGGCGACGAAAATATTAATTATGACCACGCCACATTAGAAGGCGGCGACGTACTGGTGATCGGACGCGGTGCCGTACTGATAGGCATGTCCGAACGCACGACGCCGCAGGGCATCGAGTTTCTGGCCCAGTCGCTGTTTAAGCACCGTCAGGCCGAACGGGTAATCGCTGTTGAACTCCCTAAACACCGCTCCTGCATGCATCTCGATACCGTCATGACCCATATCGACATCGACACCTTCTCCGTCTACCCGGAAGTGGTTCGTCAGGACGTGCAGTGCTGGACCATTACGCCAGACGGACGCGGTGGCCTGAAGCGGACCGAAGAGAGCACGCTGGTTCACGCCATTGAGAAAGCGCTCGGCATCGATCAGGTGCGTTTGATCACCACTGGCGGCGACGCGTTTGAAGCCGAACGCGAGCAGTGGAACGACGCCAACAATGTGCTCACCCTGCGCCCCGGCGTGGTTGTCGGTTATGAGCGCAACATCTGGACCAACGAGAAATACGACAAAGCCGGCATCACCGTGCTCCCAATTCCCGGCGACGAACTGGGACGCGGGCGCGGCGGCGCACGCTGCATGAGTTGCCCACTGGAACGCGATGGCATTTAAGGACCCGACATGACTAACAAACCCACTCTGGTTGTCGCCCTGGGCGGCAACGCGCTGCTCAAGCGTGGCGAACCGCTTGAAGCCGACATTCAGCGTAAAAACATCGACCTGGCGGCGAAAACCATCGCACAGCTTACCGGACAGTGGCGTGTCGTGCTGGTGCATGGCAATGGGCCACAGGTGGGCCTGCTGGCTCTCCAGAACAGCGCCTATGACCGCGTCACGCCCTATCCGCTGGATATTCTCGGTGCGGAAAGCCAGGGAATGATCGGCTACATGCTGCAACAAGCGCTGAAGAATCAACTGCCACAGCGGGAAGTCAGCGTTCTGCTCACTCAGGTGGAAGTGGACGCCAGCGATCCCGCCTTTCGCAACCCAACCAAGTACATCGGTCCGGTTTATGAGAAGGCGCAAGCCCAGGCACTCCAGGCTGAAAAAGGCTGGGTTTTTAAGGCCGACGGCAACGCATTTCGCCGCGTGGTGCCCTCTCCCCAGCCTAAACGCATTGTGGAGAGCGACGCTATCCAGACGCTGATCGCCCGCGATCATCTGGTGATCTGCAACGGTGGCGGCGGTGTACCGGTCGTTGAGAAAGCGGACGGTTACCACGGACTCGAAGCGGTGATCGACAAAGACCTTTCCGCCGCTCTGCTCGCCAGCCAGATCCACGCTGATGCGCTGCTGATCCTCACCGATGCCGACGCGGTGTACCTCGACTGGGGCAAACCCACACAGCGGCCGCTGGCCCAGGTGACGCCGGAATTACTGAGTGAAATGCAGTTTGATGCCGGATCAATGGGGCCAAAAGTTCGGGCCTGTGCGGATTTTGTCAGCCGTTGCCGGGGGATTGCGGGCATCGGTTCACTGGCCGATGGTCCGGCCATTCTCACCGGTGATAAAGGCACCCTGATCCGGCGTGAAACCGCAGTCGCATAACCCTTTTTGCCTGATGGCACAACTCCGTAGGCCGGATAAGGCAACGCCGCCATCCGGCAGCGAGCCCCTGCCATTGCCTGATGGCATTGCGCTTATCAGGCCTACATCAACCAAGGATACATTGATGGCTATTTCACTGAAAAATCGCAATTTTCTCAAACTGCTCGATTTCACCCCGGCGGAGATCCAGTACCTGATCGATCTCGCCATTGAACTAAAAGCAGCTAAAAAAGCCGGACGCGAAAAGCAGATGCTGACCGGTAAAAACATCGCGCTGATCTTCGAAAAAACCTCCACCCGCACTCGCTGCGCTTTTGAGGTTGGCGCATTCGATCAGGGCGCGCAGGTGACCTATCTCGGCCCCAGCGGATCGCAGATTGGGCATAAAGAGTCAATGAAGGATACCGCCCGCGTGCTGGGGCGGATGTATGACGGTATCGAATATCGCGGGTTCGGCCAGCAGATTGTGGAAGAACTGGGCAAATACGCCGGAGTGCCGGTGTGGAACGGTCTGACAGATGAATTCCATCCCACGCAGATCCTCGCGGACCTGATGACCATGCTGGAACATTCCCCAGGAAAAACGCTGCCTGAACTGAGCTTCGCCTATCTTGGTGATGCGCGTAACAACATGGGCAACTCGCTGATGGTGGGTGCCGCAAAAATGGGCATGGATATTCGCCTGGTCGCGCCTAAATCTTTCTGGCCAGATGAAACCCTGGTGGCTCAGTGCCGCGCAATCGCCAGCACGACCGGAGCACGCATCACGCTTACGGACGATGTGGACGAAGGCGTCTACGACGTGGACTTTCTCTACACCGATGTCTGGGTCTCCATGGGCGAACCGAAAGAGGCCTGGGCTGAGCGCGTCAGCCTGATGACGCCTTATCAGATCAACCAGAAGGTCATCGACGCCACGGGCAACCCTGACGTGAAGTTCATGCACTGCCTGCCCGCCTTTCATAACGAGCACACCAAAGTCGGACGAGAAATCGAAGTCGCTTATGGCCTGAAAGGGCTGGAAGTGACCGAAGAGGTTTTCGAATCCGCGCACTCCATTGTGTTCGACGAAGCGGAAAACCGCATGCACACCATCAAAGCCGTCATGGTGGCAACGCTCGGGGACTAACCCTCACCGGGCATCGGTCGCTGGCGACAGGTGCCCGTGTTATCTGGAGAGAACAACATGGGCAAATTTAAATTTCCCACTGCGTATACCATCCTTTTTATTCTCATTGCCCTGGTCGCGTTGATGACGTGGATTATCCCCGCGGGCAAGTATGAAATGGCGATGAACCCAACGCTGGGTAAAGAGGTTCCCGTCGCAGGGACTTACGCCCCAACAAAGGCGCATCCACAGGGGATCACCGCCGTTTTGCTGGCCCCCATTGATGGGTTGTACAACCACGAAACCTACACCGCTGGTGCGATCGATGTGGCGCTGTTTGTTCTGATCATCGGTGGCTTTCTCGGCGTGGTGAACAAAACTGGCGCAATTGATGCCGGTATCGAGCGCGTTACGGTCAGGCTGAATGGCAAAGAGGAGTGGATGATCCCCATTCTGATGGCGCTCTTTGCCGCTGGTGGAACGATATACGGCATGGCGGAAGAGTCACTCCCATTTTACACGCTGCTGGTGCCCGTGATGATGGCGGCCCGGTTTGATCCACTGGTTGCCGCCGCCACCGTATTACTTGGCGCCGGGATTGGTACATTGGGTTCAACTATCAACCCGTTCGCAACGGTGATCGCCGCTAACGCCGCCGGGATCCCATTCACTCAGGGGATGCTGATGCGCATAGTGTTGTTGATTGTCGGCTACCTCATCTGTGTAGTTTGGGTCATGCGTTACGCCCGTAAAGTCCGCAGTCATCCGGAGTTATCGGTTGTGGCAGATAAAATGGCGGAAAACCGTGACTATTTTCTTGGCAACCGTTCCAGCACGATGCTTGCGTTCACCACGACACGGAAAGTAATCCTCCTGATCTTCGCCGCCTCTTTCGCCATCATGATCTACGGTGTGGCTGTTCGGGGGTGGTGGATGGCCGAAATCTCCGGTGTTTTCCTCGCAGCGGCGATCGTAGTGGGGCTAATTGCCCGAATGGGAGAAGAGGCATTTACCAGCACCTTTATTGATGGCGCACGCGATCTGCTCGGCGTGGCGTTAATCATCGGTATTGCTCGCGGCATTGTGGTAGTGATGGATAACGGTATGATTACCCATACCATTTTGCACAGTGCAGAGAATCTGGTCTCCGGTCTCTCAACCACTATTTTCATCAACGTCACATACTGGCTGGAAGTTCTGCTCTCCTTCCTGGTGCCCTCTTCATCCGGGCTGGCGGTATTGACGATGCCGATCATGGCGCCACTGGCGGATTTCGCCCATGTGCAAAGGGATCTGGTGGTTACAGCATATCAGTCTGCGTCCGGGATTGTGAATCTGGTTACCCCTACATCTGCGGTCGTCATGGGCGGCCTGGCGATTGCCCGAGTTCCTTATGTGCGTTATTTGAAGTGGGTCGCGCCGCTACTACTGATTCTGACAGTGCTTAACATGGTCGTTCTGAGCGCGGGCGCCATGCTGTAGCTTTCGAATGATAAGAAGAAGGTGCATTTATGAAGGAATACGATGATTACTCCGCCAAAGAGCAGCAACAACTGGCGGTCTGTCAGCGCCTGATTACCGAAAAAAGTTACCTGTCTCAGGAGGAGATACGTCGCGATCTCCAGGGATATGGCTTTGAAAGCATCAGTCAGTCCACGGTGTCGCGCCTGTTAAAAATGTTGGGCGTCATAAAAATTAGAAATACGAAAGGCCAAAAAATTTATTCCGTCAATCCGCAATTGCGCCCTGCACCCGATGCCGCCCGATCGATTGCGGAAATGGTGGTGAGTGTGGAGCACAACAGTGAATTTATCCTTATCCATACCGTTGCCGGATATGGCCGCGCCGTCGCCAGAATCCTGGATTACCACGCTCTACCGGAAATCCTGGGGGTGATAGCAGGTAGCAGTATTGTCTGGGTTGCACCACGGGTTGTTCAGCGTACCGGCCTTGTCCACAAACAGATTAATTACTTACTAAAAATGAATTAGTTTTCATTAAAACCGTTTGCGTTGAATAAAACAGGCATTTTTTGCTTGATCAACAAACGAAGCTGAGTATAATCGCGGACAATTTGCCGGGAGGAAGTATGGTCCAGTGTGTACGACATTCTGTCTTACCGCGTCTGAAAGCAGACGCAGGCCTGCCGTTTTTCTTTCCGTTGCTAACCTATTCCCAGCCCCTCAAATGAGGGGCTTTTTTTTTGCCCAGGCGTCAGGAGATAAACATGGCTAACCCGCTATATCAAAAACACATCATTTCCATAAACGACCTCAGTCGAGACGACCTTAATCTGGTGCTGGCGACAGCGGCGAAATTAAAAGCGAACCCGCAGCCGGAACTGCTCAAACATAAAGTGATCGCCAGTTGCTTCTTTGAAGCGTCGACCCGGACCCGCCTGTCGTTTGAAACCTCCATGCACCGCCTGGGTGCCAGCGTGGTTGGCTTTTCCGACAGCGCCAACACCTCGCTGGGAAAAAAAGGCGAAACGCTGGCAGATACCATTTCCGTCATCAGCACCTACGTTGACGCTATCGTGATGCGCCACCCACAGGAAGGTGCAGCGCGGCTGGCGACCGAATTCTCGGGTAACGTGCCGGTACTGAACGCCGGCGACGGTTCTAACCAGCACCCGACCCAGACGCTGCTGGATCTGTTTACCATTCAGGAAACGCAGGGGCGTCTGGATAACCTGCATGTGGCGATGGTCGGCGACCTGAAATATGGCCGTACCGTTCATTCGCTGACGCAGGCGCTGGCGAAATTTAACGGCAACCGTTTCTACTTTATCGCCCCGGACGCGCTGGCGATGCCGCAGTACATTCTCGATATGCTTGACGAAAAAGGCATTGCCTGGAGCCTGCACGCGTCTATCGAAGAGGTGATGGCGGAGGTGGATATTCTTTATATGACCCGCGTACAGAAAGAGCGCCTGGATCCGTCGGAATACGCCAACGTGAAGGCCCAGTTTGTCCTGCGCGCCAGCGACCTGGCCGGGGCCCGGGAAAACATGAAAGTGCTCCATCCGCTGCCGCGCATTGATGAAATTGACACTGATGTCGATAAAACGCCTCATGCCTGGTATTTTCAGCAGGCTGGCAACGGCATTTTCGCCCGCCAGGCGTTACTGGCACTGGTTCTGACACGCGATTTGGCACTGTAAGGGGAGAAAACAAAATGACACACGACAATAAACTACAGGTTGAAGCCATCAAATGCGGCACCGTAATCGACCACATTCCCGCGCAGATCGGTTTTAAATTGCTGACCCTGTTTAAACTGACCGAAACTGACCAGCGCATCACCATCGGCCTTAACCTGCCTTCTGGCGAAATGGGCCGCAAGGATCTGATCAAAATCGAGAATACGTTCCTGACGGCCGAACAGGTGAACCAGCTTTCGCTGTACGCGCCGCAGGCCACGGTCAACCGTATCGACAATTACGAAGTGGTGGGTAAATCGCGCCCCAGCCTGCCGGATCGCATCGACAGCGTACTGGTTTGCCCGAACAGTAACTGCATTAGCCATGCAGAGCCGGTTTCTTCCAGTTTTGCAGTGAAAAAGCGCGTAGATGACATTGCGCTCAAATGCAAATACTGTGAAAAAGAGTTTTCTCATTATGTGGTGCTGGCCAATTAATAGGGGTTGGTTATAAATTCCTGGCTACCTATAATACCTGGGAAAATTCTTTTACCGCTGTACTTCAGGAGAAATCATGAGCAAAACTATCGCGACGGAAAATGCACCCGCAGCTATCGGTCCATATGTTCAGGGCGTAGATCTGGGCAGCATGATCATCACTTCCGGCCAGATCCCGGTTGACCCAAAAACCGGTAGCGTTCCGGAAGATGTGTCTGCACAGGCGCGTCAGTCGCTGGAAAACGTAAAGGCTATCGTCGAAGCAGCAGGCCTGAAAGTAGGCGATATCGTGAAAACGACCGTATTTGTGAAAGATCTGAACGATTTCGCAACCGTCAACGCCACCTACGAAGCGTTCTTCACCGAGCACAACGCGACTTTCCCGGCGCGCTCCTGTGTCGAAGTCGCACGTCTGCCGAAAGATGTGAAGATTGAGATTGAAGCGATCGCCATTCGTCGCTAATTTATTAGTGCGTTAAAGTGAAAAGCCAGTCGAGCTAAAAGACTGGCTTTTTTATTATCTGAATAAGTTTTTTTTATCACGCATAGTGCATTTTAATAACAATATCTCCATAACATAATCATATTAATTTAAATCAGCAAAATATGCATTTGCTCTCGGCAAAATATGCACAGGTTGAAATATCTTTAGTGATGAGCGTCACAAATCCTACAGTATAATAATGCAAAATATTACTCACTCAACGCAAGACGAGTATTTAAATAATTTCCCAAACAATCCACAATCGAGTAATCTTGTATGAAAAGTAACAATTTAAATATCAATAATATTTCCACCCCTGTCGTTTTTTACGTTGAACCTAATGGTACAGGTGAATCTTTTTCAACCACGCAAAATATCGAAAACCTGTCAGGAACAGGATTCGAAAATAAATTTTCTTCGGTCCTCCTACCGCCTCAGACAAAAGTTATCATGTATAGCGAAGCTAATTTCTCCGGTAAAACATTAACTATCGGGAATGGCTCATCCTCATCATTACTTATTGATTTTAGCGAAACAATAGGGGCATTCCCTAGTAATATCCATACTGATTTCTCTTGGGGTGGGATTAACATGAATGACCAGTGTTATTCATTTGAGCTTTTTGAAAATATTAATGAACTCTGCGGATGCTCATTTTATGAGTTCAAACTTCAATATGATGGTTATGGAAACGAACCTGTTGTCCTTTATGATCATCAGTTCGGTGATACCTATCTGACCTATTTCTACGCCGATGATCCTAATTTTGGTCCTGAACACAATGACAGAACATCCTCACTTCTGGTTTTAGGAAATGAATATGCTTATCTTTATGAGGATAACTATTACGCTGGCGGTGTTAAAGCATTTGAAGGCACTGGTATAATTGATATTGCCAGGATTTATAATATTGATGGTGATGTATCCTGGCTTGATAATAGAGCCAGCGCTATTAAAGTAGGCACCAAATAATTACCCAGCAATATCTTTAAAATAGAAAGGCGCGGAACAGTCCTGGTATAATGCTCCAGGGCTGTTTCCGTCCTGTCGCCAGTTTTATAAGTGAAACAGGCATATTAATCCTTACATAACTCGAGTTAATTCAAATATTACTGCCAGCAGTAACGACGGCTATAAAAAACTGTCATTAACTGTGTTATCGTCATGTATCCCACCAGCAACGAGAAGTAGCTCAGCGGCAACACCTGCAGTCACAAATAGCTAGCCAGGGGCGAGAACGACTGTGCAATTCTCACCACCATTACCATGACGGATAATATTTTTAAGCATAGGCAGTCCTTCCGCACCAACAAAGCGGGCGCAGAAAAATTATTCAGGCGCGGCAAAGCCGCACCTGACGGGTCACATAATTTAAACAGGGACGTTAATGCGCCACGGTCTTACACCACCGGTAAGACAGCGAAAGGCTTACCGGAAAGAGAGGGTTCTCCGTTTCGGGAGAGGGGTAGGATCGGGATCCATAAAACATCCGGTAAGTGAATGATTTAAGCCACAGATCATGATATTCATGGCATGGATGACAGTATAATAACTGCCGGCGATTAGGCCGCGAATAAAGCAGACTTTGCCCATTGCGGTTTCAATAAGTAAAGTTACTCTCTTAACATCATTTATGGCACACCACGGGAAAACAGGATGCAAAATCGTCTGACAATCAAAGACATCGCCCGCTTAAGCGGCGTGGGAAAATCTACCGTTTCCCGCGTACTGAACAACGAAAGCGGCGTGAGTGATCGGACTCGCGAGCGCGTTGAAGCGGTGATGAATCAGCACGGTTTTTCTCCTTCTCGTTCTGCGCGCGCCATGCGTGGACAAAGCGATAAAGTGGTCGCAATTATTGTGACCCGTCTCGACTCCCTGTCAGAGAACCTTGCCGTACAGACGATGCTGCCGGTGTTTTATGAGCAGGGCTACGATCCCATCATGATGGAAAGCCAGTTTTCCCCGGATAAAGTGGAAGAGCACCTGGGCATGTTGAAACGCCGTAATATTGACGGCGTGGTGCTGTTTGGTTTTACCGGTATTACCAATGCAATGATTACCCCGTGGCAGGCATCGCTGGTGTTGCTGGCGCGGGATGCCAATGGCTTTGCCTCTGTCTGTTATGACGATGACGGGGCAATCAAGATCCTGATGCAGCGCCTCTACGATCGGGGACACCGGCATATCAGTTTCCTCGGCATACCGCACAGCGATGTCACGACCGGGAAGCGCCGCCATGATGCTTATCTCGCCTTTTGCAAACAGCACAAGTTACATCCCGTTGCAGCCCTGCCAGGCCTGGCGATGAAGCAAGGCTATGAATATGCTCCCAGTGTGATTACACCGGAAACCAGCGCGCTGGTCTGCGCTACCGATACCCTTGCCCTCGGTGCCAGTAAGTATTTACAGGAACAGCGGATCGGCAATCTTCAACTCGCCAGTGTGGGCAACACGCCGCTGATGAAGTTCCTGCATCCCGAGATAGTCACCGTAGATCCCGGTTACGCCGAAGCCGGACGCCAGGCGGCTTCGCAGCTGATCGAGCAGATCAACGGACGTAGCGAACTACGCCAGATCGTCATTCCTTCCACGCTTTCCTGAGCTTTATCTGATCGCTTTCTGAACGATAATTTGTGATCTTCGCTGCGTTTCGGGAACGTTCCCGTTTTTAAATTTTCATTGCAGAGATACTCTGTCGCCATTCCAGTAACACCCTTTTTCACAGTCATCGCCATGAGGCTTCATGATGAGCAAAGTAAAACAAGCGGATATTGATCGGCTGATAGAGTTGGTAGGCGGGCGCGAGAATATCGCCACGGTGAGTCACTGTATTACGCGCCTGCGCTTTGTGCTGAATCAGCCAGCCAATGCCAGACCGAAAGAAATCGAAGAATTACCAATGGTTAAAGGCTGCTTCACCAACGCGGGTCAATTCCAGGTGGTGATTGGCACAGAGGTTGGTGATTATTATAACGCGCTGCTGGCGACCACCGGCCAGGCGCACGCCGATAAAGAGCAGGCGAAAAAAGCGGCTCGCCAGAACATGAAATGGCATGAGCAGCTCATCTCCCATTTCGCGGAGATCTTTTTCCCGCTCCTGCCCGCGCTGATCAGTGGAGGCTTGATCCTGGGCTTTCGCAATGTGATTGGCGACTTGCCAATGAGCAACGGCCAGACGCTGGCGCAAATGTATCCGGCATTGAAAACAATCTATGACTTCCTGTGGCTGATAGGTGAAGCCATCTTCTTCTATCTGCCGGTCGGCATCTGCTGGTCTGCGGTGAAGAAAATGGGCGGCACGCCGATCCTCGGTATCGTGCTTGGCGTCACGCTGGTCTCCCCACAATTAATGAACGCCTATCTGCTGGGGCAGCAGGTACCGGAAGTGTGGAACTTTGGTCTGTTCAGCATCGCCAAAGTGGGCTATCAGGCACAGGTGATCCCGGCGCTGCTGGCGGGTCTGGCATTGGGCTTTATTGAAACGCGCCTGAAACGCATTGTGCCGGATTACCTGTACCTCGTGGTGGTTCCGGTGTGTTCATTGATTCTCGCTGTCTTCCTCGCTCATGCGCTGATCGGACCGTTTGGCCGTATGATTGGCGACGGCGTGGCGTTTGCAGTTCGACATTTGATGACCGGGAGCTTCGCCCCTGTTGGCGCGGCGTTGTTCGGCTTCCTGTATGCGCCGCTGGTGATCACCGGCGTTCATCAGACCACACTCGCCATCGACATGCAGATGATCCAGAGCATGGGCGGGACACCGGTCTGGCCGCTGATTGCGCTTTCCAATATCGCCCAGGCGTCTGCGGTCGTGGGTATTATTATCTCCAGCCGTAAACATAACGAGCGTGAAATCTCCGTACCTGCTGCGATCTCTGCCTATCTGGGTGTCACTGAACCGGCCATGTACGGTATCAACCTGAAATACCGGTTCCCGATGCTCTGCGCGATGATTGGTTCCGGCCTTGCCGGTCTGCTTTGCGGCCTGTACGGCGTGATGGCGAACGGGATCGGCGTCGGCGGCTTACCGGGTATCCTCTCGATTCAACCGACTTACTGGCAGGTTTACGCCGTTGCAATGGTCATCGCCATTGTCATCCCGATTATTCTGACTTCGTTTGTTTATCAGCGTAAGTACCGCCAGGGCACATTACAGATTGTCTGACTTTCTTTGGGGCGCACTTGCGCCCCTCGCATAACCAGGAATTAACTATGAATCCCTTTCCCCACTGGTGGCAAAACGGCGTCATCTACCAGATCTATCCCAAGAGTTTTCAGGATACGACCGGCAGCGGCACCGGTGATTTACGCGGCATAACGCAACGCCTCGACTATTTGCAAAAGCTGGGAGTCGATGCCCTGTGGCTAACACCGTTCTATATCTCACCGCAGGTGGATAACGGCTACGATGTCGCTAATTACACCGCCATCGACCCCGCTTATGGGACGCTGGATGACTTCGACGAACTGGTCGCACAGGCAAAAGCCCGCGGTATTCGCATCATTCTTGATATGGTGTTTAACCACACCTCCACGCAGCACGCCTGGTTTCGCGAAGCGCTTGATAAAGAGAGTCCATACCGCGAATTTTACCTCTGGCGCGATGGCACGCCAGACACGCCGCCCAATAACTGGCGTTCCAAGTTTGGCGGCAATGCCTGGCAATGGCATGCGCAAAGCGAGCAGTATTATCTGCACCTTTTCGCGCCGGAACAGGCCGATCTGAACTGGGAAAATCCGGCCGTTCGCGCTGAACTGAAGAAAGTCTGTGAATTCTGGGCCGATCGTGGTGTGGACGGTCTGCGCCTGGACGTCGTCAACCTGATCTCCAAAGATCAGAACTTCCCCAACGACCTGGACGGAGACGGTCGCCGTTTCTACACCGATGGGCCGCGCGCGCATGAATTTCTGCACGAGATGAACCGGGACGTCTTCACGCCGCGCAAACTGATGACCGTCGGCGAGATGTCCTCCACCACGCTGGAACATTGCCAGCGTTACGCCGCACTGGACGGCAGCGAACTGTCGATGACGTTTAACTTTCACCATCTGAAGGTGGATTATCCTGGCGGTGAGAAATGGACGCTGGCGCAGCCTGATTTTGTCGCGCTGAAAACCCTGTTCCGCCACTGGCAGCAAGGAATGCACAATATCGCGTGGAATGCGTTGTTCTGGTGTAACCACGATCAGCCGCGCATCGTGTCACGCTTTGGTGACGAAGGGGAATATCGGGTGCCGGCAGCGAAAATGCTGGCGATGGTGCTGCACGGCATGCAGGGGACACCCTACATTTATCAGGGCGAAGAGATCGGGATGACCAATCCGCACTTCGCCCGGATTACCGATTATCGCGATGTGGAAAGCCATAATATGTTCGCGGCGTTGCGGGCTGAAGGGCGCGATGCTGATGAACTGTTGGCAATTCTCGCCAGTAAATCACGGGATAACAGTCGCACCCCCATGCAGTGGGACAGCGGTAAAAATGCCGGGTTCAGCGACGGAGAACCGTGGATAAACCTCTGCGATAACGCGGCTGACATCAACGTCGCTGCCGCGCTGGGCGATCATGATTCGGTGTTTTACACCTATCAACGTCTGATTGCGCTACGCAAATCCGAACCAGTGCTGACCTGGGGAGATTATCAGGATCTGCTGGCGGAGAGTCCGCATATCTGGTGTTATCGCCGGGAATGGCAGGGACAGACTCTGCTGGTGGTTGCCAACCTGAGCGGCGAATGCCAGGCGTGGCATCCGGAGCTGTGTCGCGGCAAGTGGCACTTGTTGATGCACAACTACAGTGAAGTCTCGCCACAGCCAACAGCAATGACGCTGCGCCCTTATGAAGCTATCTGGTGGTTGCAAAAATAGCACGTTGTACATTTTTCGCCCGGAGTCTGGATGATTTCCGGGCGAATTGATCTGCTCTATTTAGATTGCTGTTTTTGTTGAATAATTAATCAGAATTTTCTCTAAAAATTTACACACGCTAAAGTGCCCGCCATCTGTACGCTCTGGTTTTTACTTTGCGCTACATCAATAAAATCGTAAACACTTTTGATGCAAATCACTATATATAGAACTTAAAATGCAGGCCGACCCAATATGTTGTATTAATCAACTACAATTGCTACAACAACAACACCCCTGAAACGGTGTAATTGTGGATAACGTGGGTCTGGATTGCGGGAAGTCATTGGCAAGATAGACGAATAAATCAATGTTCGCTTCCCCAGCCTCTGTGGATAACCTGTTTTTACATATTATGGAGTGATCATGACACCGCATGTGATGAAACGAGATGGCTGTAAAGTGCCGTTTAAATCAGAGCGCATCAAAGAAGCCATTCTGCGTGCAGCTAAAGCAGCGGGAGTCGATGACGCAGATTACTGCGCCACCGTCGCAGAAGTCGTTAGCAGCCAGATGAATGAACGCAGTCAGGTCGATATTAATGAGATCCAGACTGCGGTTGAAAACCAGTTGATGTCGGGTCCTTATAAGCAGCTCGCGCGCGCCTATATCGAGTATCGCCATGACCGTGATATTCAGCGCGAGAAGCGTGGCCGCCTGAACCAGGAAATTCGTGGTCTGGTGGAACAAACCAACTCCGCACTGCTCAACGAAAACGCCAACAAAGACAGTAAAGTGATCCCAACCCAGCGCGATTTGCTGGCTGGTATCGTAGCGAAACACTACGCCCGCCAGCATCTGCTGCCGCGTGATGTGGTGCAGGCGCACGAGCGTGGCGATATTCACTACCACGATCTCGACTATTCCCCGTTCTTCCCGATGTTCAACTGTATGCTGATCGACCTGAAAGGCATGTTGACGCAAGGGTTTAAGATGGGTAACGCCGAGATTGAACCGCCGAAGTCGATCTCTACCGCCACCGCAGTTACCGCACAGATTATCGCGCAGGTCGCCAGCCATATTTACGGCGGCACCACTATTAACCGTATTGATGAAGTGCTGGCGCCGTTCGTTACCGCCAGCTTCAAAAAACACCGTAAAACCGCCGAAGAGTGGCAGATACCGGACGCCGATGGCTACGCGCTTTCCCGGACGGAGAAAGAGTGTTATGACGCCTTCCAGTCTCTGGAATATGAAGTCAACACGCTGCACACCGCTAATGGCCAGACACCGTTCGTCACCTTTGGTTTCGGTCTGGGAACCAGTTGGGAATCGCGCCTGATTCAGCAGTCTATTCTGCGCAACCGTATTGCCGGACTGGGCAAAAATCGCAAAACCGCCGTGTTCCCGAAACTGGTGTTTGCTATTCGCGACGGCCTGAACCATAAGTTTGGCGATCCGAATTACGACATCAAGCAACTGGCGCTGGAGTGCGCGAGCAAGCGCATGTATCCGGACATTCTGAACTACGATCAGGTCGTGAAAGTGACCGGCTCGTTCAAAACCCCGATGGGCTGCCGCAGCTTCCTCGGCGTGTGGGAAAATGAGAACGGCGAGCAGGTTCATGATGGCCGTAACAACCTCGGCGTAATCAGCCTTAACCTGCCGCGCATCGCGCTGGAAGCGGGTGGCGACGAAGCCACATTCTGGAAACTGCTGGACGATCGTCTGGTGCTGGCGCGTAAAGCACTGATGACCCGTATCGCCCGTCTGGAAGGGGTTAAAGCGCGCGTCGCGCCTATTCTGTACATGGAAGGCGCCTGCGGTGTGCGTCTGAAAGCAGATGATGATGTGTCGGAGATCTTCAAAAACGGTCGTGCGTCCATTTCTCTGGGCTATATCGGTATCCACGAAACCATCAACGCCCTGTTTGGCAATCAGCATCTTTATGACAGCGAGCAGCTTCGCGCGAAAGGCATCGCTATCGTTGAGCGTCTGCGTCAGGCCGTCGATCGGTGGAAAGAGGAAACCGGCTACGGCTTCAGTCTGTACAGCACGCCGAGTGAAAACCTGTGCGACCGCTTCTGCCGTCTGGATACCGCTGAGTTTGGCGTCGTGCCAGGCGTCACCGATAAGGGGTACTACACCAACAGCTTCCACCTCGACGTGGAGAAGAAGGTGAACCCGTACGACAAAATCGATTTCGAAGCGCCGTATCCGCCGCTGGCGAGCGGTGGCTTCATTTGCTATGGCGAATATCCGAACATTCAGCACAACCTGAAAGCGCTGGAAGATGTCTGGGACTACAGCTATCAGCACGTGCCGTATTACGGTACCAACACGCCAATCGATGAATGCTACGAGTGCGGCTTTACCGGTGAGTTCGAATGCACCAGCAAAGGCTTCACCTGTCCGAAATGCGGTAATCACGACGCGGCGCGCGTGTCCGTCACCCGCCGTGTTTGCGGCTATCTGGGCAGCCCGGATGCGCGTCCGTTTAACGCCGGGAAACAAGAAGAAGTGAAGCGTCGCGTTAAGCATTTAGGGAATGGGCAGATCGGCTAATCGTCTGTTTGCAAAAGTCGTAGGCCTGATAAGACGCAATCGCGTCACCATCAGGCACCACAATGTTGCCGGATGGCGGTGCAAGCACCTTATCCGGCCTACATTCTTTCTGGACATCCTCTATGCAATACCATCAGTATTACCCCGTCGACATCGTCAACGGCCCCGGTACACGCTGCACCCTGTTTGTCTCAGGGTGTGTGCATGAGTGCCCCGGCTGCTATAACAAAAGCACCTGGCGGCTGAATTCGGGGCAGCCGTTCACAAAAGAGATGGAAGACCGGATCATTAACGATCTCAACGACACGCGTATCCATCGTCAGGGCATTTCCCTTTCCGGTGGCGATCCACTCCATCCACAAAACGTTCCGGATATTTTGAAGCTGGTGCAACGCATTCGCGCTGAATGTGCGGGTAAAGATATCTGGGTGTGGACCGGCTATACCTTAGATGAACTCAACGCCGCGCAAATGCAGGTGGTGGATCTCATTAATGTATTAGTCGACGGTAAGTTTGTGCAGGATCTGAAAGACCCGGCGCTGATCTGGCGCGGCAGCAGCAACCAGGTTGTTCACCATTTGCGATAAGTACTATGGCGGGCTGCATCTGCTCTCCGCCCTTCAAATACGTATGACTCAAAAACGACTCACGCACTCCATCGCGACAGCTTTAAACTCAGCAAAATTCTGGCTGGCGCACAGTCGTGACATGGCGCGTTCACGCAGGAACGTCACAAAGATATCGTAGATGGCCATTGCCTCTTCATACTCGCTTTTACTGATGGCGAGTAAAAAGATCACATGTGCGGTTTCATCGCCCCAGGCGATACCCTGAGGAGCCAGTACCGTATAGACCACCGTTTTTTTCGCCAGCAGTCCGAGGGCATGCGGCAACGCGATGCTGTCGCCGAGCATGGTGCTGACAATCGCCTCACGCTCCACCACCGAGTCGAGGAATTCAGCGTCAACAAACCCTTCACTTTGCAACTGGTCGCATAGCGTTTTAAACAGCGTCTCACGTTCCATTTCCCCCTCAATGATGCGGAAATGGGCAGCATCGAAATATTTATTCAGCATCCACGGACGAGTTCTGTCCACCAGCACCAGTTTACCGATCTGCTCAAGCTGATAGTCGGTGGGAAATGGTGCAATCTGCACGACCGGTTTGTCTTTTTCACCAATCCGCGCGGTAGAAATGACGAAGTCTTCAGCAATGCTCTCCCGCTGCTCGTAATCGCGCAGGGTCAGCGTATTTACAATCTCAATCTGCGGGTATTTGCGCGCCAGAACGGCTTCAATCATCCGCACCATCGCATTTCCCGCATCACAAACCAGCAGGACTTTGGGCTGCCGCTGGTAGCCGATGTTGTAACTACGCTCAAGCCCAACGCCGATGTGCAACACCAGAAAACCGATCTCGTTTTCGCTGATGGCGTAAGGGGTATATTTGCCCCAACTGGAGACCGCCGCCAGCGTCATGTCCCATGCCATTGGATAATGCTGCTTAATGTTCTCCAGCAGCGGGTTTGGGATCATGATCTGATAGCGCACCCGGGTGATCATCGTTTTGATATGGGTAAGCAGATCGGCATGAAGCTGCTTATCATTCAGCAGGTTATAGTTGTACTGCATATTGATAAATCGCAGGATGTAATTGACCAGCGCTTCCTCGTCATCGGCATTGATTGCGCTGGGAGCGATCTCCTGTACCTGCCGCGCCGCGATATGGACTTTTAGCCAGTTCTCTTCCGACGCGGAAAGCGGATGATTGGCCAGGTGCTGGATCACTCCGGCAATTTCACGTGCCGCCAGGCACACGTTTTCTTCCACCTCTTCGTTGGCAAATTCCGACAACGGAAACCCTTCGCTGATACGGCGCACCGCAACCGCACAATAGAGGCGCAAGAATAGCTCCCCCTCGTCAGTCAGACGAATATGGAAGCGGTTGAAAATCTCTTCCAGAATCGGCTGAAGCTGCGACGGAACCCCGGCATACAGCGCTTCTTCAGTCACCAGCGGATTTGCAGGATCCTGTTGCACCAGCGTCCACAGCAGATCGGTCAGACAGGCGCGAATCGCCATTTCGCTGCCGAACAGTTTCATGCCATGTCGCGGACGCGTTTCCAGAGTCAGGTGATAGCGCTGCAACCATTCACGCACTTCCGCCATGTCGTTTTGCAACGTCGCCCGACTGACAAACCATTCATCAGCTAAATCTTCGAGTTTGAGCGAAAAGGCCGAGGTCAGAAAGCGCACCATCAGATAGTTCACGCGCTCCTGGCTGGTTCGCGGAATGCGTAGCGCGCTGGGCTGTAGTGATTGTAGTGTCTGGTAGCTTGCCGGGTCATCGATTCTGAGCTGATAACCGTTGCCCCGGCTGAGGATAAACTGCGCGCCGTGCTGAGTCAGCAAGGCGTTGAGCGCAGTGATATCGGCACGAACAGTACGCGTGGAGACCGACAACCGCTGCGCCAGTTCGTCCTGCGGCAGCGTCTCGTTTTGCAACATAGAAAACAGTTGCGCCAAACGTTGGTTGGGGAATCGCACGTTACTCTCCTCGTTTTATTAACCTACGCAGGCCCGGGTCAAAGCCAGCAACTGGCGCACATCGTCCGGACGCGTGTTCCCGCTTACCTTATCAATAATAGAACTATAAATGTGAGGAATGATTTTGCTGACGCCCGCATCGAGAGCGATGCGCAAGATCTCCGCGTAGTTTTCCAGACAGATCCCACCGGTCGGCTCCAGCCAGAAATCATGACGCGCGCAGGCTTCCGCGACCGCTTTAAATTCATCACGGCATTGCAGACCGCCCATCGGGAAGTATTTAACAGAGCTCCCGCCCATATCTTTCAACAGCGCGATGGCCGTTTCGACCGGTACAATGCCGTCCGGCGCTTTGCTGCTCAACGGTCCAGTGGAGATTTTGACTTTCCCTGGCGTACCGGTTGGCGATACCAGGCCGTTTACCACCGTGTCGCTCTGCCCAAGCAGCGCCCGACTGGTGGCGACGCCGGTAAACACCTGGTTGACGTGCTGCGGCTGTACCTGGCGAGAAATTTCACTGACCATCGCCGACTGGTTTGGATCGCCCGCACCCAGCCCCACGGAAAGCGCATTGTCGATAAGCTTTGCGTAGTCGCGCATATCCGCCACTGCGCTGTCGATGTCCGGGTAATTTTTGGAGAGTACGCCAACCAGCACATGACCTTCCGCCGCCTCGTAAATGTCACGAGCATTCTCTTTCGAACCGGCCAGCACATTCAGGCAGACGCGATCGCGGTAAAAGTTCGGAGTCAGTTTCATGCTTTTTTCTCCTGATTAATCACATCATTAATACGACGCGCCACAATGTCCAGTTGTGCGCGGTCCACGCTGCGCACATCCGCTTCAATAATTCCCTCGTTGGCTTTGTAACCACGGAAGTAAATCGCGTATTCGCCCTGTTTGAGCGCCTCGACCAGTTCACCTGTGGCAATGCCGGTCACAGCTTCATCAAATTTAATTTCGGTACGGGCGATATCACGTCCGGCGCTGTCCCACACCACGCGAGCGGTCACGCCGTTAAGCGCATTCAGCGCCTCAATGAACGGCGTCATTTTTTCCACCATCTCCGCACCGCTCTCTTTTTGTGCATGCAGATAGCGTTCAATGGCGCAGGTCAGACCGAGAATGCCCTCTTTACCCACTTTCATTGCCCGGCCAATGCCTGCTGTCTGGCGTTTCACCCATTCGACATACTGGGTTTTCCCGATAACCAGCCCGCTGGTCGGGCCTTCTATTGCTTTTGCCCCGCTGTAAATCACCAGATCCGCCCCCGCACGGTAATAGCATTGCAAATCTTCTTCCGCCGCCGCATCGACGATCAGCGGCAGATTGTGTTTACGCGCCACCACCATGGCTTGTTCAACGCTGAGCATGCTTTTTTGCACACAGTGGTGAGATTTGATGTAAAGGATTGCCGCCGTGCGCGGCGTAATGGCAGCAGTCAACTGTGCGGCAGAGCATTCATTGGCGTAACCGGCTTCTACCAGCTTGCCGCCACCCAGCGCCACCATCGTGCCAACCGGTGCGCCAAAGTTGACGTTGTGGCCTCTTGGCAACACGATTTCGTTATTTTCAATCGGCGTCACATGCAGGTTTTCCAGCAGCCAGTCGCTGTCTTTGACCAGTACCGCCGCCACCGACTGGGCGATACCGGCAGACGCACAGGAAACGACCGTCGCGCCTTCCACGTCCAGCAGTTTCGCGATGTATTCGCCGGTTTTATTCACCAGATCTTTCATCTCAAAGTACTGGTTCATGCCGGCCATCGCCGCTTCTACCACTTCCGGGCGCGGCGTAGAGACGCCCAGCGCAGTCATGCGGCCTGAAGTATTAATCACTTGTTTTAAATGGTATTTATCAAAAATCGAAGGCATATTCCGCGCTCCCTTGTTCGGTCATATAGCCCTTGCCTGCACGAATTGCGGCAAGCGGCACCAGCAGTTTTTCAGCCTGTAAGCTGTCATTTTCGGCATCCACCAGCACAGTCGGCTGGCGTTTCAGCGTAAAGAGGGTTAAGTCCGCGTCCAGACCTGGCTGGAGACGGCCTTTAGATTTCAGGCGCAAACTCTCAGCGGCATTGACCGTGACACAGTCGATCACCTGCGGCAGCGACATGCCGATAGCGAGGAATTTCGACATCACATTCGCCAGTGAATGCACCGGGCCGCTGATGCGGTTGCGGCAGTAAATGTCTGAACTGATGGTATGCGGCAGAATGCCCAAACTGATGGCGCGTTTCGCCACCGCAAAGCTCAGGCTGGCGGTGCCATGTCCCACATCCAGACGCACGCCGCGCTGGAGAGCGCGGATCACCGAAGCGCGTAGTTCGCCTTCAGGGGTCAGAATGCGATTGGGTTTTCCGTTATAGCAGTGGGTAATGATATCGCCTGCCGTCAGGCGCTCTGCGATTTCATCCAGATCCGGCGGGTTATTACCGATGTGAACCATCAGCGGTAAATCACCGTTTTCCTGCTGCATCGCTTTGGCGCGATCCAGGGGCGTAATGCCATTCTCCCCCACCACGCTGCTGCTCATCCGCGCCTTCAGGCCAACGATAAAATCCGGGTAACGTTTTACCGCCTGTTTCACCGCGTCGGCGTCAATATTCGCCATCTTCGCCAGTTCGTTTTGCGCAATCAGCCCGACGCGGGAGATATTCAGTAAGGCATAAACATCCGTCGCGGCATCGCGCGTGAGGGTATAAAAATCATCAATATCGTCGGCGCCGGTACTGCCCGCATCCACCACGGTCGTCACGCCCGTGGCAATCCCGACGCTGTCGGGTAGGTCATGATAAATCGGGGATTTGGGATAGCAGTGAACGTGGGAATCAATCCAGCCAGCGCTGACATAGCACTCACCCTGGAGATCAACGGTTTTTGCCGCCGGGTCGTTTATTTCGCCGAGGGCGGCGATTTTGCCGTCCTTCAGGGCGATATCACAGACCGTATCGTCAACCAGACGCGCACGGCGCAGGAGTAAATCAAACATGTCTCTCTCCTTCCTTTTGCCGGATGGCGACGTACCGCTGCCTCCGGCCTACAAAAACGCGCTTATCCGTAAGGCTGATAAGCGCTCAACATCAGGCAATCAGCTAATCGCAATCGGGAAGATAGAACCTAAAATCATCGCGCCAAGGATCGCGCCGCCGGTGATTGGTTTCTGCCAGATGTAAAACAGCAGGGCGCCAACCAGAGATCCCACGCCAATGGGAATAGATGCCGTCATCGCGCTGAGGATGATTAAGGGACCGAGGAAACGGCCCGAGGCATTACCAGCCCCCATCATCACATCCGCCCCGTAGGTGGAATCACTCTGATTAATGGTGAATTTACGCGCCAGGATGATGACGTAACCAATCGCCAGGCCAATCGCCAGACCCGTAGCCAGGGATGCGAGGAAGTTCTCGACCGGGAAGATAATGCCCGCGCCCAACAGCAGCGCCGGAACCCCCAGACCCACACCGGTCTGAATCGCGCCGCCGATATCCAGGATCCCCACCAGGGAACCTTCGATAATGCGGGCAAACAGGAAGCTGGCGCCAAACGCCGCGACCGCACCGTAGGAACCGGTATCAATCCCCGCCTTTAACATGGCGACGAAAGCCACTTCGTTGAACGCGCCAATCCCGTACAGGTAGTACATGTGTGTCCCGGCAAATACACCGGAAGAGAGCAGGCCAACGAAGATCGGGAACGACCAGTCGGCAAACCAAAAACCTTTATTCTGTTCCATTGTGGCCTCCGTTATTTGCCGCTAAGCGAGTTGTGGATCAGTTCGAGCCAGTTCGGCACGGTCATGTGGAAGGATTCGATCATCTTCATATCGAAGCCACGGAAGAAGCCGCTCAGGACGAACAACAGCACGATGGCCGCCATCATCACTTTGGTCACATGGTTCCAGCCGCTCTCTTCCACGCCTTTACCAATCAGGATGCCCAGTACCAGACCCGGTACGGCGTTACCCATGATCAACTGCGCTGCGCCGCCAAACACGGTCGCCCAGAAGCCAGATTTCTTACCCGCGTCAATGGCCGCCAGCCAGAAGATCACTGGCATCACCGTATTGACCAGCAGATTTGCCGCTGGGACCAGCACCTTAACGGCGGTCACCTGTAAGGCTTCCGGTACGGAAGAAGCGGTAAGATTCAGGAAGGTTACGACGATCATGCCGATGATGCCGCAGGCAATCGCCATTTTTTTCGGATCGTGCAGCGTTTCACCGACGTTGCGGTTTTTGATCATCAGCGCTGCTGCGCCCCAGTTAGGGATGATGCGGTGATCCACGTCCTGCGTGAACGATCCCGCCGCAACGGAAGAAGCCCAGGCGTTGAAGAAAAAGCCCAGACCGAAGGAGAAGTGAGAGGCCGGATCCCCTTCGCAGGAGTTCAGTTCCCCCAGAGTACGAAACGCGCCCATCCCCTGTGTGGTAGGCGCATGAAACATGCGTGCAGCCCCAGCACCCACACCTACGCCAACGAGGGCACCGATGATGAGCGATTTTATTAAAATTATCAGGAACATAGTTATGCCTTCTTAACAAGAATCAGCGTTGCGAGACAAAATCCACCTTGTCCAGATTGATGGCTGTCACGTTGACGGTCACATCCAGCTCCACGCTGTAGGTGCGTCTTTCCCGGCGCAAAAAGAAAAATAAGAACGCCTCTTTACGCACCGCTTCACGCGCTTGAACAACCTGCACTTCCTGTGGCTCAATACGCAATAAGATATGCGGCGATGCCTTCATGACCGCGGCCTGAACATGGTTCAGGGCATCGGCAAAGGCGCGCGCTTTAGCTTCGCCTTTACCGGTGACTCTCACCGTTGTGGTGAATTGTTCTTTCATACTTACGCGCCGTATTTCTTCTGCCACGCCTGAACCAGACGCTCGCCAAGCTCTTCTTTATCCATAAAGCCGAACCCCAGTACATTGCAGCCTTCGTTGATCGCCGTTACGCCTTCATCCACAGAGCGCATGCCGTATTTCGCTTTATAGCCATGCTTGTTTTGTGCGGTGATCGCACCCGCGCCGCCGCTGCCGCAGAAGGAGATGCCGAAAGTGGCGTTTTCCGCTTTCATCACGTCCCCCAGTTTCATATCTGCGGCAACGCCCGGCACCACGACCGCACGGCCACCCGCTTTCTCAACGCCTGCCGCCACTTTCTGGCCTTTACCCAGACGATCGCCAATCACGACTGTAATTTGTTCCATGTTGTTGCTCCTTAAAGGTTGTCTTTCGCGACTTCAAAGTGGACGGACAGCAGCCAGGCTTCTTCCTCGGGAAGGTTGCCAAACGCTGCGACCACGTCGCGGGCAAGCGCCATTGAATCGGCTGAAATTTCATCAAACAAACTGGCTTCCACTTCCGGCAAAGGCTCGCCGGTCACTGACCGGTGCGCCATGGCGCGAACGTGAGACGTCAGCATTTGTTCCTGTACGGCGTTGGGAATGATGTTGTGCTCACGCAGCAAGGCATACACTTGCGCCAGCATGCGATCGGCCAGTTCACCAATCTGCGTCACCTGCTCCCCCATGTCGTTCATTACTGCTCCGTTATTCACTCGTCTTACCCCGTTAATGGCTCTGGGTTAAAACTAACGGTGAGGGTGAAAAGTTTGTAGCGAGTTGTTTTCCACTTCGAAGTGGAAAGGCGAGTGGCAACAGTGATCTGTTCCACAGAAAAGGCGGTTTTGATGATTTATCGCTGGGAAAGTGTGATACGCCTCGCACGATAAAAATGAAAAAGAGGCACGACTGAGAACAATTACATTGGTGTGATTAATGATGAAATGTGACGGGTATTACGTTTACTTATGGATTCATGATCAATGCCGAATGACAATACGATCGGTTTATCCGACCTGCAACACGCAACAGGCCGGATGTTAACGATTAACGATACTTCTTATGGTAGGCGTTACGGGTGGTTTTAAACTCTTCCGCCGCGGCCTGTGCTTCCTTCACCTTACCTTCGTTCGCCAGCTTCAACGCGCCGTCGATTTGGCCGACAAGTACGTCAAAACCGTGGCGGTAATCTTTCATTTCCGGGCTGTCCGGTGATTTACCTTCCAGCTTCGGCGGCGTCGCTTTTTGCGCGTCCAGCGCCGCAGCACGCATGGCTTCCAGCGCGTTTTTCATTTCGCTGGCATTATCGGTTTTTTGTACGAGTTTAAGATTGTCGTTGAGGATCTCCATGTCTTCATCCAGATCCCGCGCCATACTCACACCACTGAACAGCACAGACGACACCGCTAACATTGCAATAAGTTGCTTACGCATTGATTCACCTTTTATTGTTTAGGGTCGAACTCTCCACAACAAAAGTATTAAGCCCAATGATTTTTTGCAAATTTACTTGTGTAACACAAAAAAAATCCGGGTATCATCACCCGGATTTTATCATTGCTTTTTACTTACCAGATGTACTTAACACCCACCATACCACTGACCTGGCTGTAATCATCTTCACCGGTCTGATAGCCTACGTTGGCCCAGGAATGGAAGTTATTATTGATTTTACCTTCCACTCCACCTTTCACTTCGTAGTAGCTGGCTGGTGTATCGCTATACACTTTGTCCGCGTCCAGTTTCAGAGAATTAGCAGCAGTATCATGCCACCAGTTCATTTCAATGAACGGCTCCACAGCGGTGGTATCTTTCAGCGTGCGACCAAACATACGCATACCCAGGCGAGTGGTGTATCCGTCGGAATCCGCGTCATGAATCCAGGTACCGTTTTGCTCATGGAAATCATCGGTATTCATTGATGAGTAAATCACCTGAGCCTGAGGTTCGAGGAACAATGACTTATCGGCGTTATCGATAACCTGGAACGCATACCCGGTTTCGAGGGAGACCTGCCATAAATCACTGTCATATTTTTCCGTAGCAAGCTGCTCGCCTTGGGTTTCGTTATCAAACCAGGAGTACTGAAGTGAAGAATCGATATACAGGCCTTTCATGCTTTTTGCATCAGCATACCAGGTACCGTATAGACCCACGTTGTAACCTTTCGCTTTACCGGTAGAGTTACGGGTGCCTGCCTTCGAATCGGCTGAATGAGAATCGGTTTTGGCATAGCCATAGCCAAACATGAAACCAACATGACCACGATCTGAACCCGAAGAGGACCAGGTGGTAATGTCATTACCTAACTGGAACATGCTGGTATCCGTACTCTGGTCAATGCTTCCGGCGGCGCGCCCTTCCGTACGAGAACCGGAAACACGCATCCATGTTGATGGCATAACGTCATCTGATGCCAGGCTCTGGGTAAGATTTTGCTCGCCCATGCGATCGTGCATGGTGCTCATGAACATGTCTTTGGCCGCAGTCTGGTTGCCGAGATAAGATCCCGCTTCAGGACGTACAGGCGGAGCATCTGGTGCTGGTGTTGGTGTTGGTGTTGGTGTTGGTGCAGGCGCTGGAGTCGGGTCCGGCGTTGGATCCGGGTCCGGCGTGGGTTCAGGATCTGGAGCCGGGGTTTCCGACGGTTTGGAGGTCAAATACCAGTTACCATCAGTCGGCGCACTGGTGCTGCCTTTCACTAAGTAATAATCGTATGCCCCTGCGATAATACGCCCATTCTGAGTGAAGGTACCATCTGAAGCCCCGCCGACATCAATAACTTCAATACCTTCAACTGTCTGACCGCCATTACCACCCACATTATTAACGGTTACAGCCGTGGTGCCAGGCTTCGTATCACCTGTGATAATCAGTTTGCTACCGGTAGAAGTGGTATCGTCATTAAGCGCCATGTTCATCACGAGATTGCCATTATTACCGGTATAATTACCGTTAATCGTGAAGTTGGACATTGCGCCGCCTTCAAAGCCTTTTGCTGCACTGGCAAGAACAAGCGTACCGCTGTTAGTAACGTCCCCTTTAACAGAACCATAGCCACCAAATGTCCCACTCTGTTCAATGGTCACATTGCTGGTTAATTTACTGTTATCATCACCGAGGAATAAATTACCCGCTTTAACGGTAGTCCCGCCGGTAAATTCGTTACTTGCCCCTTTAACAATCCAGGTGCTGCCTTCATCTTTGGTCAGATTTTCAATATTTTTATAGGTTGACATATCCGGGAGCGTGCCAGTTCCGGAGGCGCCAGCCAATACTAAACTGTCTTTTCCTGCGCCCAAATCAACAGCACCTTGAATGACAGACGTTGACTCAAGTATCAACTGATCGTCTTCCCCGCCAGTTTTAATAGCGGTCACCCCAGTGGTGCTTATCGTGCCGGAGTTTCGAATTGAAGTAGAGTAATAATCCGAAGAGTCAATCGCTATTGCATTATCGCCTTTTACAGAAATACTACCTTTATTGTTAATTTCAGCCACTGCATCAGCATTAGCAGTAAGGTAAATGCCTCTGCTGCCATTTTCACCTGTTGTAATAATACCTGACTCATTGTTATTTATATTCACCTTGCCTGTATTATTACGTATATATATGCCTTCTGTCTGTTCTGAATAGATTGTGCCATTATTATTAATTGTCGCAGTAACATGTAACAGCGAGCTATTTCCACTATCAAATAAAATGGTGTGAGCCGTTGCAGATTTTCCACTATTCGAAATAGTACCATTATTGGTTAACTGCCAGGTGGTTTCAGACAGATTCCGGAAAAGTACCGCCGGATTAGTACTATCATTAACATCAATTTTACCGCCAGAATTAACCAGCAGTTGTTCATCTTTACCATTAAATCTAATGTAATTGGTGTCAACGCTGTCGACAGTTACAGTACTTCCATCACCTGAGACTGTGCAAGACATACTTGTCGGTTCTGAAATAACGCCGCCCTGATCGGTACAATCAGCAAATGCATTGAAGGAAAGTAGCCCAGCCAAAATACAGGGGTACTTTAAATAGAGCGCGTATGACAACTGATTAAACTTATTATTCCTTACCATCGTAATTATCCTTTACTATTTTTCTTTTTTGTTAAAGACACGCTAAATGCGTACAATTGATTCGCGCCATGAATTAATTGTACACATTTAATCAGCATTTCATTACTACATGTAAAAGTGTGTAATAACCTTATTTTCAATGTCTACAACATTTGTGACAATATCTGCACAGTCCAAAAAAGGATCGGAATATTGGAATCTGAAAGAATATTAGGAAAATTCAGGATAATTACATTAACAACAAAGAAGAGATTACCGCACAAATACAGAACCAGTTTTTAACAAAAGAATCAACACCAACCATTAATTACAACAAAATTAAATACCACTTCAAGTAAAAACAGTCACTTAATTGGATTGTGACAATAAATCATAGCTTACATGCGGCTATATTCAAGACGAATATGGCCTACTTTTACATTTTTAAAAAAGCGCGATTTCTCGCGCTTTTTAGGATTATTGCCCGGCGATTTTCATCTCCGGTAACAGAACTGAACCACACTGTATATTACTCCGCGTTTCAATATCGTTACCTACCGTAACAATATTGCGCCACATCTCTTTTAAATTTCCGGCAATGGTAATTTCGCTCACCGGATATTGAATTTCCCCGTTTTCGACCCAGAAACCCGCCGCGCCACGGGAGTAATCCCCGGTAATACCGCTCACCCCCTGCCCCATCAGTTCAGTGACCACCAGTCCGGTGCCCATCTCTTTGAGCATCTGCTCAAAGTTCAGCCCCTGCCCGGCAATGCGCCAGTTATGGATGCCACCCGCATGACCGGTGCTTTTCAGCCCCAGCTTGCGCGCGGAATAGTTGGTCAACAGCCACTGGGTCAGTACGCCATCTTTCACAATATCCCGACGTTCCGTGCGCACCCCTTCGCTGTCGAATGGCGATGAGGCCAGCCCTTTCAGCAGGTGCGGATGCTCTTCAATGGTCAGCCATTCAGGCAGAATTTGTTTACCCAGCGAATCCAGCAGGAAGGTGGATTTGCGGTACACCGAACCGCCCGCAATTGCGCCAACCAGATGACCAAACAGCCCGGTCGCCACTTCATTGGCAAAAATCACCGGCGCTTTCATCGTTGAGAGTTTACGCGGCGACAGGCGGGATAACGTGCGGCGAGCACAGTCCGCGCCGACCCATTCCGGCGTTTGCAGGTCACCCATCGCGCGGCCAATGGTATAGGCATAATCGCGCTCCATGTCGCCGTTCTCTTCCGCAATCACACAACTGGAAAGCGAATGGCGAGTCGAGCAATAGCCCTGCAACATGCCATGACTGTTGCCGAACACTTTAATACCGTAATGGCTGTTAAAACTGCCGCCTTCAGTATTGGTAATACGCCTGTCGGCCTGCAAAGAGGCCTGCTCCGCACGCGCCGCCAGTTCGATGGCGTCGTCCGGCGAAATCTCCGACGGATGGAACAGATCCAAATCCGGCGCATCAAACGCCAGCAGTTCTTTGTCTGCCACACCGGCACAAGGATCCGAGGAGGTATAGCGCGCAATATCCAGCGCCGCCTGAACGGTTCGGGCAATCGCCTGTGGGCTTAAATCGGTTGATGAGGCGCTGCCTTTGCGGTTCTGGTGATAAACGGTAATCCCCAGCGCGCCATCGCTATTGAATTCGACATTCTCCACTTCACCATAACGGGTGCTTACACTGATGCCGGTCGTCTTGCTTACGGCGACTTCCGCCCCGTCCGATTTGCCTGAGGCTAACTCCAGCGCTGTCGAGACTGCTTCTTCCAGAATCTTACGCTGCGCTTCAACTTGTGAGATTACTTTCATCGCAAATGCCATAATGTAGAGAGAGTTTCTCTGAAGTCTAACAGAGAACCGTTTTTCAGTGCGCATCTTAACTGGTAACATTAGCCTCTTTTTTTA
>OKVW01000221.1_pt1 | contig 37392 bp, 24 predicted proteins | sample 1606991 | NCBI WGS metagenome assembly OKVW01 (sample SAMN03281021, study PRJEB24777) | human gut metagenome | isolation source: fecal sample PR177 from 1 month old male Malay infant, vaginal delivered... | reverse complement strand
TTCCTCTTCCAGTTTTAATTTAAGCTTCTGCTTTATATTTTATCCCAATTCAAATGTTTTTATATCGAAATAAATTTGAGGGGTAATAAAAGCACCATCTAGTTTAACTTTTGAAATAGATAACGTCTTTTCCTCTGGCTGATATATAAATTCAGCATTGCAATCTCTCAACCATTCATATGTTCGTAATTCAAAATACAGTCCATCAAATGTTTTATTAGATAATAATTCTTTGACAATTTTCGTAACTGCTGCTTCTTTTTCTATATATAAGTATTCAATAATGTCCACTAGTTCATCCATCTTTTCTTTTGAACAAAAAACATTATACATACTTGGAAGCATTTCAACATTATAGTCTTTTATTATTTTATTAGAAATACTCAAATCTCTAATCAACTTTGATCCTGTTTCTAATTTGTTTTTAAACTCGCTGATATTCGGGCAAGCAACTCTTTTTGACATTTTAATTCCTCAAACAATTATTAATAGTTACTAAATTTAATTTTCCTTCTACTGTATCGCATTTTTGTAGAAGCACAACTTGCCAGACACAAGTATTTTTCCAATATATAATCTCTTTTTTTAATTTAACCTTATTCAGATTGTTCACACCAAGTTCTTCTCTCCTCCTATATTCTTACTACATTTCTAATCCCAATTCATATGTATCATTTTTCTTTCAAGTTCTGTAATAGTATCATTTTCTCTTAACCGACAGACCTTCAACTCCATCTTGATATTATAGAAATGAAATAGAACAAACCTTACAAACTCTGAAAAGGTAACTATTCCTTTAATAGGAATACGACAACTTTCATGGTTAGAAATGGTCAAATGTGTAGCGGCATGATCTCCATTCACATGATCATCTGGCGCATAATCTACTCGCAGCATAATAGGAACTCCTTCCTCCTCTGCAAACCAATCCTCATCTTTACTTTCGTACTGGGCAATCTCTTCAGCATTCCATACCTTATTATGTTTTTTCATAAATACTAAGCGCTCTTTCAGCACCTTTTTATTATCTACCACAAATTCCGCTTGGATTAGACCTTTATCATAAAACAAAATATTATACTGCAACTCTTTTAACAACGTCTCCATTATTTCATTACTATTTACATGTTTATCATATACTATACTACTTGCATCATTTTTTCCCGGATAAGAAATCTCATAAAGATTTTTTCCAACACAATTTGTAGAATAATGCCTATCATCTAGTAATATATTTCTACTTTGAAGTTCAGCTATCGTTTTATTGATGTCATCTAAGATATTTTTTACAGCCTTAGATGCAGACATACTATTCGCCTCCTGCTTGCTTTGAAATTTCTTCCAAAAGTTCTTCCTTACTCATCCCAAATAATTCTTGCATCAGTTGAATTTTGGATACATTTCCTCTTCCTGTTAGTTTATCAATCAAAATTTTGGTATTACCTAAAGTCTTCACATCTTTATAATCTAAATCCTGATTATTCAAGAATATTTCTTTTTGTTTTTCTTTATTTGGATATTCATCAAAATACAGCTTAAACTGATGATTTTTTATTTCTTCAAATTCTTCATTGAGTATTTGCATATCCTCTCCGTACCCCAGTACCCTCACCCAACCTTTAGAACGCGTGATAGCTGTAAATAAGCCATTTCTGTCACTCCGGCGCTGTAAAGAATTAACACATTTCTGAGCATTTACAATATATACCATAAATGTTTCATTTCCTTTAGCTCTGCGGACACTAGAATATACTACAGAATCATCACGAAAGAAATCTTCTGGATTAGCTGCCCCCGCTGTATGGATATTGTATTTATATATTTCTTTATCCTCATCATATTCCCAATCGTCTTCAGAATACGCTTCCTCACTGTTTAGCTTGGCTTGTAGATTTGCAAGCCGCATACGATTATTTATGTATTCAAAGGTATCCATATCAATAATCATAATGTCTCTTGCTAATAAGTGTTCCTTTTCCAAATCATTTTTTAACATATCAAGAAGTGCCTCATACATCTGATCTGATTTCTCATAAGCATAAAAGCGAATTATTTCATCTGAATCTACTTTTAAAAGCTCAGGGCTTGTCTCTTCTGTCCGATATAGCGTTATTTCCTTACCCTCTATAATAGGTGTATCTGACACATAACCTATAGCTTCCCAAACAGAAGAAGAACTTGGTAATTGTAAAAGTCCCTCTTTTCGATATAAGCCCATTCCTATAGCATGGGCTGTTACAATAGCATTACCTTGATTTCTATAGCAGACCGTAAGTGGCGTATCATTTTGTATTCCCTGGCCAAATATTTCTTCTGGATTTGGCATAGCCTCCTCATTGAGTTTTTGTAGTTCATCATAAGCGTATACAAGACGTTTGTTTTTATCCAGTATTTTTAAACACAACTGAAGATAATTCTTATCAAAGTCTTGAGCCTCATCTATTAAAATACAATCATACATTTTTTGAAATTCTTTTACTTCTTTTAAAAGTTCTCCACACATTCTCGAAAAATGATTTGCATTACGCCCATATTTTGCACGAGCCTCCGACAAATTTATTGGAGAAATACCATGTCTAAGGCAGACTTCGTAATACACTCCCTTGGAAGAAGCAGAGCCCCAGGATTGCATAACTTTTAATTTTTCTTCATTATACATAGCTCCATCATTTTTTGCTGCATAAAAACGACCAATTAAAGATACTAGCTGTTCTTTTAAAGAGCGGGTTGAATACGTTACTACAATATTCCAATCAGGATGCGCTGTATGAAGTTCTACCGCCTTTCTTGCCAGTACTATAGTCTTTCCACTACCTGCCATCCCTCTTATACGCTGGATTCCTGCTGTGTCGGAAAGAATGGCCTCCATTTGCCGGTTATCATATTTTTCTATTAAAGAAGCCATTTGATTTATAGAATACGCTTTTGTTCCTTCTTTTACCTCACCACGTTCTCTATGTGTGTTAATACCATAGGCTTCTTGTAATCCAGAAAGTATTTTCTCATATAAGTCTTCTGAGATGTCTTCTTTTGTCTTATCTATAAATTGAATTGCCTCTTCTACTGTTCTGACTAGAGGACATTCTTCTTCTTCTCTCATATCTACAGTGGAAAGTGTAACCGTATTAAGTGTAAAGTTTAAAGTTTTACGTCTAAACAAAAATTTATGCTTTTTAAATTTTGCTTCAACCCTCGCATATATTTCATCTTGAATCTCACAATAATCTGTAACGGAACTCTCTAAAACATTAAAAATATATACTCCTAGCCTTGATACTAAAGCAAAATCCACACAGATCTGTCTATTAGAAACCTCCTCAATATAGATTGGATATCCCAAGTATAATTCTCCTATTATATCGGGATATTTTGTTGTAAATACATAGACAAATTGTTCTGCTATATCATATTTAATGCCCGGTTCCAAGGTCCCTAAAATTTTCAATTTTTCCTCCGACACAATTTATTACCTCCCAATATTTATATACAAAATAACAAGATTTAAAGTAAACAATGTCCTCTTTCACCCATGTGATTTCTTGTTTTTGTTGCTTTAGAACACCTAATTTTTAACAGTTCTCAAAACAAACTATTCTCTACACTTATATTAAAGAATAAGACGGATATTTTTTCTAAAAGTACATCCGTCTCATGTTGTTCTATCTAATTTTTACCATATAGTATTACCTTGTCAACAGCACAATTTTATCATCTGAATTATTGGGTTCGCTCAGGAAACCTTCCTCCAAATTAAGCAGTTTTTCTACCATGCCTTTATATAATGAAAGATTCTGCTTTTTCAGATGCCACATAAAATCATCTCCGGACACCTCCATCTTAGTTTTAATAAGTGTCATTGCATGTTTTAAGTATCTTGGAAAAACAAGTGGGTATATATCATCTAATGGTTCCTTTTTTCTAAAATCATTCATTGAAATCTGCTTCATTAAATACTGATATTGATTTGCGGTTATTGCTCCAATTTGATTGGCTCTGACTATTAACGCCTGTGCCGATACAAGATATTTCTTTTTAAGCTGGATATAATAGCGAATATCTGTCTTTCCATTTCCACTCAAATCTTGAAGCAATAAGTCTTTCGGTACTAATAATGCACCCGCAAAATGATTCATAAATTTCTCCATATCTCTATACTCAGCCTTAGGAAGCTCATCTAATTCATAAACGCCGTCCGTTAATATATGTCCTAACTCATGAGCAGCATTAAACTGCTGGCGGAAAAGCGTTGTTTCGTATCCCAAAACCACTATCGGAACTGTCCGGTTTCGTATAATCTCGACATGGCTATATGCATCTATATGTGAATTTTTTTCAAAGCCATTCGATATGATAACACCATGTTTTTCCATTATATCAATCAAATTATAAATTGGTTTGTTTCCTAACTTCCACTTATCCCTCACGTACTCCGCCAACACCTCTGGATTCGCATTTTCTTGTGGTTCCAAATCAAACTCCGGAAATTTTATATAAGACTGAATCCCCTCATATAGTTTTGCTAACAATCGTACCTTTTCAACTTGTACTTTCCGCTCTTTTTTACTCGTTGAGGTTAGCGAACGAAAGTATGTATTTCCAATCGAAACTTCTATGTTATCTCTTTCATAAAAATACTCTCGTGGAAAACCTAACAAATTACTTAATCGAAACACATTCTCCTGCTTAGGCTCAGTTTTATTATTCTCAAATTGAGAAATTGATTGATTAGATACATTTAAAGCTTGTGCCACATCACTTATCGTCATACCATTATATTCCCGTGCTGCCTTTAATCTTGTCCCATTAAATGAAGATTCTAATATAGACATATCTAAAACCTCCAATACACTTTTATTTTGTCTGTTCTTGTTCTTCTGATATAATACTCAAATCTATATCCTCATCACTTTGATATAAAACAATCTCATCTGAACTTGGAATTATCACTTCTACTTCATAGTCATCTGTGCTATACTCAGCAGAAATATATTCCGACCAATCCTCAACATAAATTGGATCTGCACAAGCTAATGGTATTACACATTTAATTTCTTTTACGTTACCTCTAAGTGTATTTACCAGTACAATTGCATATCGCTCAATATCGCCTTCAACTTTGCCTATCATAGTTTCCAACAATGCTGATAATTTTGTGTCAATTTCCTCATCCAAATTTACTGACGGTATAAAACTGAGTTGTTTGTATGGTGGCTCATAGATACCCAGAAGTTCAGCATTTAAACGACTCATCACATTACTATAATGAAATAGCTGATCCTCTACACCTTTCTTATGCAGACTTCTAAAATTTTCATCTCTCATAAATGTGTAAAGATATTTTGTCCTTCTATCATATAGATACACCAAAGTCCATAGCCCCCTTGAAATATGACCTATCTGGTAATCCTCAGATACAAAATTTTGTGAAATCTGCGTATGGATTTCATTCCATATAGCTGCCCCTTTGCCATTTTGTGTTATAGTAGGATGCTCCCTGAACTTTTCATAGTATATAAACTCTCCATCCTCAAATGACTTAATAAGTAAGCGAATCTTATCTTGCTCCAATGGAACTTTTTTGTTATAATTCATATTATTGACTCCTTTCTGGATATACAAATGTAATGTAGACAATTATATTTTACTATATCCAGAAAAAAAGTCAAGTAATTTTCTTTTTAGCAATTTTTATCCAACCTTGCTCTTTGTTTTTTACTTTCGCTTAGTAGTAATATCTGCTCTCTCTTTTCTCTGTAAGCCGTTTTTCATTTTCTGATAATGAATGTTGACGTTTACCCAAATAAAAATCCGTACGAGCGATTGTTGGGTCAAACCAATCCGCTTTTTCATTAGCCCACTTGATCCACTGTTTAATTTCTTCCGTAATTTCTTTTACATCACTAACTACTTTGATATAATTTCTGATTTCGCATGCTATTTGGTAATCCTTAGGTTTGTTTATCAATGCTTGCGTTTTTTGTTTTTCAATTTCTATGCGTTCTACCCACTGCTCTTTTTGTCTCTTATCTTCTAAATATATTCGCTGCTCTTCTTCTCTTTTTTCTCTAACCTTTCTGTTCTCTTCTGATATATCATATAGTTGGACTAAAATATCATCAAGTCTATCTTCTAACTTTTGCTGTTCACTATCTCTTATATAACTTCCATTTTCAAATTTGATACGCATTTTTCCATTATAAAAATAATCATATTTTCTAATTTGTGGCTTTGATGCATACTCGTTAAACCTTACCTTTTCCTTATACTCAAGTAGCTCTTTTGCCTCATTTTTCGTTAGCTCATGTACTTTCTTATCTTGCCCTTCAGCAAAAGTAATTTTGACAACATCCTCTCTGATTTTCATAGACAGATTTTGAATTACCTTTCCACCAAGTTTCTCCACCGCTTTGTATATTGCATCTAATATTACTATAACTCTGTTTAACCCTGCATCAGAGACTTCACTCATTAAAACTGGCTGGTCGCTAGTTATACCACGCCTCTTATCATAATACTCACTTCGAGTATAGTTGCTTTCTTTTTGTTTCCACTTTTCAATTGATTTTTTATATGCCATTAGTAATGGGTGTAATTTACTATTAGTATTAACATTAAGATCTGAAATGACCTCAATTACAACTTCTTTTTCTGCAGCATCTAAAAAGGAAAGCGTATTATCTAAAACAATGGAACTAGCTTTAACTTTCTCATTTATACCCTCTTTAATATCTTCGATATAGTTATCAGCTTTAATATTATTACATTCAATCTTTCCCTTCTCCTGCGTTGTTTTATTATCTCTTGTAGAAGAAAAATCTGCCGAGTACAAGTATATTTCATCTATTTTTGATTCTGGCAACGGCACAACTTCATTTGACACGTCTTTACCACATGTCCGTCTTGTCCAGTATCCTGAGGATGGATATGGTATATTATTTTCTTTCAAACTTTTAATTAACTTTGAGTAATGCAGGTTATACTTCTTAGCTACTCCTGCCACAGATAACTCCCAGATTTCATCATATAATCTCTTTCTATCTAATTTAACTTTATTCATACCAAGTTTTTCTCCCTTCATATTTTTTATTTTCATCTTCATACTTATTAAGCGAAAACGCATATTCAAATAATTCTAGTTCTTCTACTCTGCGTCTCCGCTTAATATAAAAAGCAAATCTTTTCTCATTTCCTCAAATTTCACAATTATCTCCGAAAGATTTTTTTCAATATTGTGAACTTGTACCTCATTAATTTTTCCATATTTATAAGCAATCAACCTTTCACCTATAATATGATATGACCAGCTTTCCGAATATCTTCTATCTCTTTCCTTATTATGTACTGCAAACCCTATTGGCAGCAACTCGTTTCTCATACCTATACTTACAGCCATCGGTGAAATCCCTAGGTAATCCCCTGCTATTTTGCATGTAATTTTCGACATTGCTCTTATCTCATCATCCGTAAAAATTGCCATAATTAGCGCCTCCTTTGGGAACTTATTTGTTAACTATAGTATATCATACATTCTTATTACATCATAAATTTTCGTAAAATTCTACTCTTTAACAGTTATTCTCAAACTTTCCCCTTATACATATTATTTTATTAAAATATTTTCAATTCTGTATCTACAATATGAATAAAAATTCCAAAGATTCGCCTTAAACTCAAAGTCTCTTCGATATATAAATCTTGTATAATATGTAATATTTTGAATTACGCACCAGTAGGTCAATATTCTCATAGTCATTCTTTCTCCAGCATTAATACGTTTGATAAGTTGTCCTATCTTAAATTCTTCCACACTTTCTTCATAGATAAGATAAAATATTACATTATAGTATCTAATTAATATAACTTTTCTCTCTGTTTCATCTAAAAACTTCATACACATTTTCCTCCATTTTTGTGTTTATCGTTCTAATATTTCTAATATTTATACGCTATATACTAAGTACACATATTAAAAATATGCCTTATACACGCCATACTCACACTTTTATTTTACGTTAGTTTGACCACCAGAATAAGAATAATCTCAACTACCCCAATGCCATCTTCTTCCCGGATAAAATCTCTGACATGATTCATACTGCTCACCTCCTTTCCCGGCCAGAGCGTGCTTTAAAATTGAGGCTCTTGAGGGTGTTCAAAAGGAATCTAAAAAGACATCACTGCAGGTACCATTAAGATAACTAAAACAATTACCAGCATCATACCCATTGGAAGAAGCATTTTCGTCCCCGCAGCTTCCCCAAGCCGCTTCGCCATTTGTTTTCTCTCCTCCATTGAAGCCAGTGCTTCGTTCTGCAGTATTTCCATAAGTCCATTGGAGCCTTTTCTCAGATTCTGTGCAAGCAGTGACCCCAGTTTTACATATCGGATCTCCTGACATCGATTTCCAAAGTCTTCATAAGCTGCAGTCTCCGACATTCCCATTTCCATTTTGCGGCAGGCAGCTGCCATTTCTTCATAGGCATACCGCTTATGCCTGGAATCCTTATTTTTTTCATATTCCGTGGCAACTTTTGAAAATGCTGCTTTTAATGTCAATCCTGCTCCCAGCAGCATGGATAGTTTAAATAATACATCCGGATAATCCATTGCCATCTGTCTGCTTCGTTCTTCCGCAAGTTTATGTAATTCTGTATCCTTTCCTATATAAATGCAGATTCCTGCTACAATAGCTGCCATACAGAGAAACCCGGCTATTTCCGATGGATTTTCAGACCATTCAACTTTCTTTCCGTCTACATGCCCGGGGAGCTCTATCTCACCCTCTTCTGCTCCTTCTTCATTAGCCTGTTGAATTTCTTTTTGTAACTGAACATGTAATTCTTCTTCTTTTGTATAGACTGGCGGCATTACCCTGGCATAAGTAGAAAATTCACCCTTTTCACCATAACACTCAAGATTTGCCGTCAGCTTTACCAGAATACCCTCTTCCGGGATATCCCCTATAATATATCCGTCTTCATCCACTACCTCTAATGGGTCCAGTTCCCAATCTGCACGGACTTTTTCTTCAAGAACGGTCTGTGGCAAATTCAATCTTGTCCGCACTTCATCCAGTGATTTGTTTTCTCCCAGTATAATTGTTTCCATCCGGGTAATCGCCTGAGTTATAAATTCCTGTTTTTGTTCCGTTCGGTACTGCTGTGCCCCCAGGTCAAATGAAACATTAGAAGTATCCTCTAAACCCTCAATTTTCGCCCGAAGACTTGTTTCCAGATTCTCTTCCCCATAGCCGGGACGCTCCAGTATCTTACCATCCTTTAAAGATTGTTCCGCCCCCATCAGAACCTGTGCACCCAGGGAACACCCCGTTCCGATAAACACAATACATATCCCCAGTGCCAGTTTTTCTATGTAGTAATTCTGAACATCCGCCTTTTTTCCACTGCAGACCGCCTCCAGATCCTTTTCTACTCTTTTTTTAACCAGTAAGCGTCCCCTCTTTGGAAATAATCTCAATAGAAAAATACTTATTTTATAAAAAGGTATCATAAGTTTCTTAACATCCAAGTCTTCCGGAATTTTAACGGCAGATGCCGCTGCGAATAAAATTCCAAAAACTGCTAACATTCCCCAACATAACACCATAAGCTACACCTCAATATCCACGATTTTCTTTCCCCACATATAGGCAGCCACATAGACCACTAAACAAAGACTCATGATGCAGATTCCTGCCGGATTGTAGTACATCACATCTAAAAAGCCGGGAGACGCTGCCCCTACATAGATTAATATCAGAAATGGAACACCACTCATAATTTTCTGTTCCAAACGCTTGGCTGACAGACATGTTTCAATTTCCATTTTCGTCTCTTCTTTCTGACTGATACATAAAATGGTATTGCGTATAATGGCAATCAAGTCTCCACCTGATCTTTTTGCTGCGCTGAATACCTCTGCAAAATTTTCAATTTCCTCAATTCTGCTCCGCTTAGCAAGATCCAGCAATAAGCTTTCCAGGGTGTTATTCAACCTTAGCTGGTTCCTGATATAGGTAAACTCTTTTATAATCTTATCTTCTTTCTCGAATACCCGATCCATATCCTCCAGCGCCTCCTCAAAAGCATTCTCAACCGAGTAACCCGCAGCTAATGCAGCAGATACCGCCTGTATCCCCGTCAAAAACTGTTGGCTGAGCTCTTTTTTTCCTGCCGCAATATAATCCGCTTTCCTTTGCTTCAAGAAAAAGAAAAAACCAGGAAGAAATAAAATAAATGCAAGAAAGGAGCGATAAAATAGTATGCTTACAATCCCATCTATTACAACATAAAGCAGAATCTGCAACACCCACTGCTTTCCTGTAAAATTATATTGGTTATAGTCCATTGTCCCCCTCCTTTTCTACTGCCTTTTACCTGCTTCAGAATGTTTTTTCCTGTCTGCTATTTTTAAATTTACTTATATTTTCTCATATCTTTGGCTATTCTCTTAAATCTTCTATTCGATAGAAATTCCCCGCTGCACTAATTTTCTGGTATCCGTTAACGTACTTTTTTTCACCAGTTTTCCAATAACCTGATCCCTGTTTGTGCCGTCCTCTTCAAATTCATACAGTACCTTTGTCAAAATTTCCTCTGTCTCATAACGGTAACCCACTATTTCAATTATCTCTAATACCTTTCTGCTTTTATCCCGCAGCCTTCCCAGGTGAACCATTATATCAATTCCGGAAGCAATCTGCCTTCGGATTGCAGACACCGGCAGCGATACTCCCAGCAAAACCATTGTCTCTAATCTGGCAAGCATGTCCCTTGGGCTGTTCCCATGCCCGGTACTGAGGGAGCCGTCATGCCCGGTATTGAGAGCCTGGAGCATATCCAGCGCCTCTTCTCCACGCACCTCGCCAACTAAAATTCGATCCGGTCTCATTCTCAAACTGGATTTAATCAAATCTCTTATCGTTATCTCATGCTCGCCCTGGGTATTTCCCTTTCTCGCCTCCATTCTCACCAGATTCTTTACTCCCTGCAGCTGTAGTTCCGCATTATCTTCAATGGTAATAATTCTTTCCTCTTTGGGTATAAAATTCGACAGTGCATTTAGAAATGTGGTCTTCCCGGATCCGGTACCCCCACTGATAAAGATGTTGTAGCCGGCAATGACCAGCTGTCTTAGAAATTCGGCTGCCTCTTCCGTGACAGCATTCCATAAAATTAATTCTTCTATTTGAATAGGATGTGAGGGAAACTGCCGGATGGTAATAATGGGACCATTTATGGCTGCCGGAGGCAATACGATGTTTACTCTGGCTCCATTTTCTAATCTGGCATCCGCAATCGGGACGGTTTCATTCACAATACGGTTGCTTTTTGCCGCAATAGATTGAACCAGATCCTCAATCTTTTGCCGGGTACAAAAATTTTTATCCCATTTCATAAGCCTTCCGTTTTTTTCTATAAAGATACCTTCGGTACCATTTACCATAACCTCCGTAATCGTATCATCATCAATAAGTTCCTGGAGGATATCCAGCTTTCTTATGGAATTAAACAGCTCCTTCTGCAGCTCTTCCTTTCTTTTCAGGCTCAGATAAAATTCTCTGCCTGCTTCAATAATTATTTCATTAATCTTCTCAATAATTTCATCATCACTAAGGCTTCCTGCATTCTCCAGCTTTTCAAGAAGACGCTTACGAAGGATTTGGAACTGTTCCCTGGCTTCTTTCATCATTCTCTTCCTCATTAATTAACTTTCTGACATAGTCTCCCAGTTCCCCCCACATGAGTTGTTCCACATAGTGATCCCTGGGTCCGAAGCTGCTGTGAAAAGGCAGCTTCAGTTTTCTTGTTCGTTCCAGAATATCTTCACAGTCCCACATACGCAGCACTTTTTCATAATGATCCAGTTTAGCCAGAGATACACTGTCCTCCCTTACCGGCATATAAATTTTCCTGCACTGCTTGAGCAGACGGAAGACCTCATCAATCTGTTCCCCGATATCCAATATAATGGTATCGTAAGAGCTAAAGTTAATAATATCTCCCAAGAGCTTCATCCACTCCTCATGCTCCACATTTCTGAGATCCATTGGGGAAAAAGCAGGCGGTATGTAGTCCAGATTCTGAATGCTCTGCACCATACTGTCCAGCTTATAGACCAGGTTGCCGCTCCCCTGCCTCACAAAATACATAAGGTCTGATATATCTGCTGCAAATTCCTTTCCCATAAGGGTTTCGAACCCGGCATAATCCTCCAGATTCAAATATAATACAGCTCTTTTTTTAGCCAGTATCTGGCCCAATGTCAGTGCAAACGATGTTTTAAGCGTCCTCTTGACGGGTGAATAAACCCCTATGATCTCCACATCCTTTTTCAATAACGCCAACGGGTTAACCATTACGTTCTGGTTGGCATAATACCCCATAACCTCTGCTATTAGATTATCAGAAGACTGGTATTTGTAGACAGTCGGGTATTCCGCTAACTCCTGTATCAATTCCCCTTCGGATAAGATCATAATCCGTCCGATATTAAGCGTTTTTACTTCTTCGCACATAGCCTGAGCAGAAATTAAAAGCATTTCAATTTCATGCTCTTTGGCAAAAATACCAAGACTTTTTACATTGGTAAATGCCTGCACTTCAAATGGCGTATTTTGCTTAATATTCATATATTCCATTAGATTATAAGCATACGCTGCTTCCAAATCACATACTGCAAAAATATTTTTCTTCAATAAAAACCTCCTACATATAAAATAATACTGATTAGTATTGGTACAGAAAAATGCATATGGCTGTCCACATCCTCATCTCTTCGATATGGCATCCATTTTTTTAAATGAAAATAATTGCTGATATAAGCATAGAAATATGCAAGACGGCTCCACAGATTGCGTCGCCATAGAATCAGTATTACTGATATTCCTGCCCCCACAAGAAAAGCAATGAGTATACAGGTTAAAATCTTAATCGCTCCTAAAAAACCTCCTATTGCACAGAACAGCTTTATGTCTCCCGCGCCAATCATTCTAAAATAATAAAGTGCGCCTAAAACCAGCAGCGGTGTTCCCACCCCTCCTAAAAACAAAAGAATTCCCACATATCCTGTATAAACGGCCTGAAATGTCCCACCCGCTGCAACCCCCGCGAAAGTCAGCAGATTCGGAATCTTCCCTTTCCATATATCCAGTATAACAGCCATTGCCGCCAGGCATAGAAGGCATAGAAATTCAACTTCCTTCATTTCTCACCTCTTTTAAACATACCAATCATATAATCTAAAGATCCATAAATTTTGAAATCACATATAATGTAATCGCCCCCTTAAATTGTTAAATACTAAATACAAAAAAACACCAAGGAAATATAGTCGATCTGACTATGAAAGTAAAGAATTCTCAAGAAAAATCCATCTCATACAGCTAATATAAAACAATTATCTGTAAGAAGTATGTTCATTATATATCAACCAGTCACCATTGTCAATATTAAGTTGCATTTTTTTCAATCAATTATTTTATACTACTTTTTTGAGATGTTTTAACATTATTTATGATTTTTCTGCATGAAACATAAAAGTGCCAGAGCCCTTCCCTAAAGAAAAGCTCTGGCACTTCCTAACCATTCATTCTACATTCAATACTTCCTCAAAAAATTATAACTTTTTAAACTTAGCAGTTGTTTTCACGCCATGCTTCAAAAGATTTGTTCTGTAAGTCTTCAACTTCTTCGACGGCACCTTAAACTCAGCCTTACTATAAATATTGGTAAACGCCTTCTTTTGAATGGTTTTTAAATTCTTGCTTACAATCTTAATCTTTTTCAGATTCTTATCATTCATAAATGCATATTTCTCAATACGCTTTACGCTTGCTCCGATCACAACGGATTTCAGCTTCTTACAATCCCGGAATGCACTTGGTCCGATATTTGTCACATATTTTCCAATTGTTACACTCTGGAGTTTGGTGTTCTTGTAAAATGCTTTCTTTGCGATCTGGGTTACTTTAAAAGTATAGCCGTTGATCTTAACCGTTGCCGGTATGGTAACCTTTTTAAAGCTTTTTTTCGTTGGTTTTACATACATGACAGTACCATTTTTACTCGATGATTTCGTTACCTTGTATTTTGCATTTCCAACTGTTACAACTGCATTCTTTTTCGGCACCGGCTTAACCACGGGGGCCTTTACCAGGGCTTTATATGCCTGCTGCAGCATGGACAACGCCGTATCCACATCTTTTTGCGTTGCATTTACACTCAGGTTTACCATCTTAGCGTTATTTAATACTTTTAAGTATGCAGACCAGCTTGTAGTGGTGTAGTCAGATGATTTCAGTCCTGCATAGGAATTGATCACCTTCTGCAATTCAGCCTTATTTACTACCGGCTTTGGATCTTCTTTTACTTTTAATCCAGCGATGGCTGCTTCCAGTGCTGATTTTGCCTGATCCACATCCTTCTGAACTGCCTTTTCGTCTGCTGCTGTTTTCTTCGCATTTTCCAATGCTTTTTTAAGTGTATCCAGACTTTCTTTGGTATAGTTCCCGGACAGTTTGCTTTCAGCAAGGGCAATCAGGTTGTTCAGTTCCTTTTTATCCACCGGAATTACCGGATCTTCCCGGATAATCATTGCTTCCTGTAAAGCTTTTGCTGCTGCATCAATCTCTTCCTGTGTCACATTTTCTTTGCCTAAAGCATCCTTTGCCTGACTTACTGCTGTCTGTAACTGGTTCCAGCCAAGTTGGGTATAATCGGCTGCAGACTTTTTCAAAGCCGCTGCGATTAAGCCTTCCAGTTCGGATGTAATGACAGTATCTCCCATTCCGGTCATAGCCATTACCTGCCACTCAATAATTCCAACTCCATGCAGACCGCTTTCTTCCACTACCGGCTGCATTGTGATCTTTAATGCCTTAGCCATTACCGGAGTTTCCAGGGTCAGGCTGTTGTATGCGTCCGGTACATTTTCCGTAACCGTGTCAATTGTATACCACTGTCCATCTTCTCCTAAATACTCGAATTTTGACTCTGCCGGAAGAAGAATACCGCCTCCGTCTGTAAAATAATATACATGAATACTGTGAATTTCCTGAAGGCTGTTCCAGTCATACTGTACCCAGGCCTCTTTCCCCTCCTGGCCCCAGTTATGCCATGTTCCATTTGATTTATCCATAGAGGAAGCCGGATCAAATCCATCCTTCATTTTATCTACGCCGCCTAAATCATTTGGACTGTTAATGTTTGCGGATGCTGCTGCCTCAGGCGCTGCATTTCTTATTTCCGGTGTCTGCTCTACTGCCTCCAGTGCATTTACTGCATTATAAAGTGTATCAAATGCAGCATTAATTTCATCCTGGGTCAGTCCGCCCTGGTTAACCAGATTCTGTGCATTAGCCAGTGCTTCTGCAAATACCGCCCAGCTTTCTGAGGTATATCTGGCTTCTGCCCTGGTATTGGCTATATCCAGAATATTTCTCAGGTTCTTTTTATTAACACCCTGGGAACTTACCAGTTCGCCGGAGACCTTCCATTCGATGATACCCACTGCCGCATTTTGATCCTGTGGCTCCATGGTTACACGAATTGCTGTTGCCAGTACCGGTTTTTTAAATGTCACCGTATTGTACTGGTTTTCTTTATTTTCAGTTACTTTCTGAACTTCTGTCCATGTTCCTTCATCGTTCAGGTATTCGATCAGCGCTTCTTTTGGAAGTATTACCGTTTCACCGTCCAGATAATAATAAATATCCGTACTGTCAATTCTTACAAGCTCTTCAAAATCATACTGAACCCAGGCTTCTGTGCCCGCTTCCTCACTGCTGTCCCAAACTCCCTTTGATGAGTCAGAGGAATTTACAGGATCGATGCCGTCTTTGACAGCCTGTGCTTTGCCGATGCTTGACGTAACATCAGCCTGTGGTGCCAGATTCATGCTGACTGCTCCAGGCATAAGCTCCAGGGCATCCCTTGCTTCAAGGAGTTTTACTAACATAGCGTCCACATCATCCTGTACAGCGGTTTCATCTGTCAGCAGAATTTCTGCTTCTTCCAATATGTCTGCAAATGTGCTCCAGGACTCTGCTGTATAGTAATACGCTGCTTTTGTGCCAGCCAGTTCCACTGCTTTCTTTAATTCTGTTTTGTCTGCTGACTGCTCTGTATCAACCTGATATCCGTATACTCTCCACTCAATTACACCGCAGCCCAGCTTTTCCGGCGTCATAGTCATGCGGATTGCTTTTGTCATTACCGGGTCAAATGTGGTCTTATTGTACTTATTAAGAGAAACGCCCAGTCCATCCACATTGGTAAACGGCTGCCAGCTTCCATCACTCTGGAGATATTCGTATTTCACGCTCACCGGTGCAAAGTTTCCGCCGCCGTCTTTGAAGTAATAAGCGTCTGATGCTGTGATCATGATTTCTTTGTCCCAGTTGTACTGAACCCAGGCTTCTCCGCCCTGATCGCCCAGCCAGTTATGCCATACGCCATGGCTGGTATCACCGGAAGATGCCGGCTCAAATCCATCGTTTAATCCTGCCACACCGCCCAGATCCTGAACGGAGTTAATAATTGCCGTTGCTTTTGCAGAAGATGCCAGATTTGTCTCTTCTCCATCCATAACAAATACCGATGCCTGTACAGGCTGTTCCATGCCTTCTACTGTTCCGTTTACCTTAAAGCTTCCTGCCTTGCTGTATTTATCCTCTGAAACAGCTTCCCAGGTCACTTTAGAATCCTTATAAATGCCATTGTCATACAGCACACGTAAGGTTTCCGGTAATTGAGGTGCTTTGCCTACAACTGTTACATAACTTCCCACTTCAACAGAAACTGGTTTTGCCTCTTCTGAAGGTGCATATGCATCTGCTAATTCTTCCGCTGTCATTGCCTTTGATTTCATGGTAAAGTTATCAACCAGACCATTCAGGAACGCGGACTGCTTATTATCGGATCTTCCGATATAATTCATCTGCACATCCCCTAAATCAGCCAGGGTGAATCCGCAGTCATCCAATGTATAAACCGCTTCCCCATCCACATATAAGACAAGTGTCTGATCTTCCATGGTCAATGCAATATTTTTCCAGAACCCGGTGCCCAGTTTGATTCCGGTCTTGTGTTCTGCCGTCTTATTTGTCTTCGTATCGGTTACACCTAATACTAATTCATTCTTTCCTTCAAAGGAAACATACAGGCGATTTCCGTTCGTATCGCCAAACTGGAATACTCTGGCTCCGCTTCCCTGTGTAGCAGTTAATTTAATATCTGTCAAAATCGTGCAGTCTTCCACATTTTTTGTTAATGAGGATGGAAGCCTTACATATCCACAGTAGGTACCGGTGAGGTTAACTGCTTTTCCTTCTTTTCCTTCCACTACTGCCGGCTTGCTCACTGCTGCGGCATCATTTCCGGCTGCCGAAGAATCTTTGACAATTCTTTTTAATACATCCACTTCTTCAAATTCATAATTTGCAAGAACTTCCGGTAACTTTTCATCCTCTTTTACAACGAGGGTTAAAGTATCTTCTGTACTTAATGCCCCATCGCTTACCGTGAGTTTCAGCTGGTATGTTCCTGCCCTATCTGCAGTAATTCCGGAAATCAGCTTTTCAGGATTTGCAATGGTAACATTTGCGCCATCCGGTTTGGAAGTTACTTCCCACAAACTGGTGAGGGTCATGTCCGGATATCCGTCATCTTTTGCAGAACCTTCCAGACGGTAAGTATCGGATAAGTATACATTTAAATCTTTGCCTGCATCCACAGTGGGGGCAGTATTTTCCAAAGGTTCCCCTTCTTCAATTACAACACTTGCTGTCTCATTTGCCGGAAGCGGAACGGATACAAGCGTTGTTTCTCCGATATACTGGAAGCTGCCGGTTACTTTACCATCTACTTTAATCTGATAAGATCCCGGTTTTAATCCTGTTAATTCAATATCGGATTCATGACTGGAAACTTCCAGGTTTCTCACATTCAGTTCCACATAGTTGCTGTCTTTACTTACCTTTGCCTGTGTATACTGGTCTCTGTCAAGTTCAATGGAAAGCTTCTGGTTAATAAAATTCAATCTGGTATAAACACCGTCTAAAGGTTTTACCTGATAGAATCCGCCATCTTCCGTTACTTCACATCCATAGCCGAATAAGCCAAAGATATTGTCTGTGGATACATCAGAAGACAGAATTCGAAGTGCTCCGAATAATCCGGTATCTGCTTCTCCTGACATCTGGCGCCATCCGTTATGGATATTTCCGCCGCCGGTTCCCTGTCCGCCGGAATTGCCAAGCTCAGCCTGGTAAGTCCATGATACCGTACCGATATTTTCCGGATCTGCATCTATCTGGCCGGAATTTATACAGGTAAGGTTTGCAAGCTTTCCTGCGTAGTTCACACGGGCTGCATCTGCCATTTCGGTCTCTGTCATACCGTTATCCTGAAGCCTTAACCAGTCATCCATACAATAGCCAGCCAGTGATGCCGTATACTGGAAGTTCCACCAGTTTTCACCACAGATAGTGGTCGGGTTACCATAGTGGTACCAGATTGGCTGCAGACCCCGGCAAGCCCTGGTCTTTAAGTCGATTTTGCTCATCATGTCCGTGTTGTCATTTAATTTTGCAAGCGTATATACCGCTTCTTCTCCGGTATTGTCATAAGCATACTCGGAACCGTATGGGTATTTATTTCCTTTAAATTTATTATATTTTGTCTTCATGATTTCGGTTATGTCTGAAGCCTCATCATAATATCCTTCTGCTTCTAATGCTGCAAGGATATCAGGTGTTGTAGACTCACCCATAAGCCCGGTATCCCAGTTATAAGATACCCCTTTGCTGTAGAGCGCCTTTAAAATATTTGCGGCACGCAGCAGATAAGTTCCCTTATCTTCGGCATAATCGATCATATCCGGATATTTCTCAGCAATTTTGTACATAGAGAAATACGTATTGTACACATGGGGGTAAGCATAACCCCGGTATATGCCCTGTCCGGTATTGTTCGGTTCATTGTCCAGCCAGTCATTTACCATGTAATCTTCCTGGTGTTCCTTCATCAAACCGTTCCAGATAAAGGTATCCAGATATTCATCCACTGCCGTAATCTGCTCTTTCACCGGCTGATAAACATTTTTTTCAGCCAGATACTCCCCATGGGTGAATCCCCAGTCATCGCCCCATCCAAAGTACCCTTCGTATACGCCGCGGACGGACTTTGTATCCATCATCCAGTCATCAAAGATCTTGTCGTAGATCTCTCCGGGTGCATTTACCTGTGTCTTTTCTGTTACAAAGTCTGCATGGAGTTCCAGCGCATCCTCTACACTGTCCATTGCATAAAACTGCAGTGTTGTCTTTTTGCCGTCCCCATATGTAATTTCCATATGATTAGCACCCAGGCAGGAAAGCTGTAAGTTGTAAATGTGGTACTGTTCCCCATCCTGTGTAACGGTTTCCAGATACTCTGCTTTCGTTCCCTCATCCTTCGTACATTCCTGCTTATTGGATACGGATTTTTGAAGTCCCTCATAGAGTCCGGTATCATGGGAACACTTTATCTGAATATCCGTGATCTGGTCTTCCCCATATGAAGTATGCAGGTAGAATTTAGCCGGCATATTTACGGAAAATGCCATACTGGGCACCGCTACCGCATCTACAATGCCTTCTTCATAGAGCTTTGTTTTCATATCCTGCTCATCATCCACGCCGGTAAATTTAAACGTATATGTTTTACTCTCCCCGGGTGCCAGCGTCAGGGATGTATTTTCCAGATAACTGCTTCCGGTGGACTTGATTACGTCGGAATGGATATAGAATACATTCAGCCCATTTGCCCAGCCGCCCTGATCCTGTGCCCATACCGAACCGGCATGTCCGTTATTGATCCTCCAGTGGTCCTGATACTCAAATCCCGCTCCGGTAGAAGTATCTGGTGTAAACAAAAGGAACTTGCCCTGGCCGCTTGGCCTGCTGGCATAGATATAGCTGGAATCCTGTCCCACAAAAGAGTGGTCCACTACGGAGGTTTCATAGACCTGCGTTCCGCCGGGCCAGAACTCACTGAACGGCATCGGCACGCCAAAGTCTCCGATAATCAGATTCTTGTCCTCTGTATTGGTAACTGTCATGGACCAAACGATCTGATCATCCACTAATTCGTAGGTCTCTACCAGTTTGAAGTCCTTAATGCCCTTTTCTTCTTTGGCATTTTCATAAGTAACTTCTACTTTATTACCTTTCAGTTCGATTTTTCTCGTTTTACTTCCATTATCGGAGGCACTGGTCATGGATTCCGTCCAGTTTTCTTCCCCCTCCCATTTCGTCTGGAACATTAATTCACCCATCCACTGATGTTCCTTGGACGCTCCCTGGGTAGGTGCATATTCAGCATTTAATACATAGTTGGTATCATACAGGTCCCCCTGGATCTTCAGCTCGTCAATGTGTCCGTATTTACCAATCTTCAGATAAAAATAATCATTCGACAGTTCCATTTCGCCGCTTGGCTTTTCTGCATTGCCCAGAACCTTCCACTCCTTGATTCCTACCGCATGTTTACTGGTGGTTCCATAGCCCTGGGGCGTCATAGTCAATCTTAACTGGTTAGTCTTAATGGGCTGGTCAAACTGTACTACATTGTACGCATCCAGTTTCTGATCGGTGACTACGGCTGCCTCCGCCCATGCCCCCGCTGCTGCATCCCAGTATTCCACTACGGTCTTTTCCGGAATCAGAATACCGCCATTATCTGTGAAATAGTAAATCTCCGTGCTGTCAATGGTGGCTTCTTTCTGCCAGGTGTACTGCACGTATGCCATCTGTCCCTCATTTGTCCAGCTGTGCCAGACCAGTCCATCTTTTGATCCCGCAGATGCTGTGGGTTCTGCTTCATCATTTAAAGCATCTACCCCGCCTAAATCCTCCGGTCGGTTAATGCTTGCAGATGCTTCTGCTCTTGGCGCAATATTAAAAGGCATTACTTTTCCGTATGCTTCCCATTCAATTACACCGACTCCATCGCCATCCGCTTTCTGCTTTTCAATGGTCACCCGAAGTCCTTTTGTCTTCACGGTATCAAAGGACGTTATATTAAATCCATCCGGGAGACATCCAAGTCCCCGGGCATTTGAAACTTCTACAAAGTTACCATCCGCATCCATATATTCATATTTACAGGATTTCGGAATTTTAATTCCACCGGAAGTTGGTTCATCCCCATCATACCAGAAATAAATTCCGCTGCTGTTCAGTTCCACTTCGTTTTCCCAGGTATATGTCAGCGTTTCACTCGCAGGCTTGGCGGGATTCCCCCAGGAACCATAACATGCCCCCGTTTCTTCTTTTCCTGTCTGGGAAGTCTTGGACACTTTCCCGTCATTTACAGCAGTAAGGGTTTCCCAGCCTGATATATAACTGGTGGAAACGTCTGCACTCCCTGCTACATTATTTGGTCTTTCCCCATCAGGTGCTATAAAAAATTCATCTGTTTCTGTGGATTTATCTGCTTCTGTGGATTTCTCCGCTGCATAAACCTTATCTGTCCCTGCCAGCCCCGGTAAAGGTATGGATGTTATTGTCATAGCCAGTGCCAGTACCGATGCAGTTACCTTAACAGCCCCATTCATTAATCGTTTCTTTTTCATTTGCGAACCTCCTCGTTCCTCGTTCAATTACCTTCCCTGTTTCCCCAGCCGAATTACATTCCATGAAGCCTTATGTAATTTCGTTTCCAGCATTCCGTAATCCATTACGGATTCACTGCTGTGCTTTGGCAGAACCTGTTCCCTGCCATAAGTATTGACTGCCTTCAAGTCACCCTCTTCCATTATAATATGTTCTAAAATATCGTATCCCGCAAAGCTTCTTAAGTCACAGCTCAGGGTGATATCTTCGTGAATATTCCGGTTAACCGCAAATATGGTAACCTCTTCCTCTTCCTCCCGGTATACCGCCACTGTTTCAATATCCGTAACATCACAATGACCAATTGTATCGTGTTTTGGCGTATCCAGAATGGGCTGCAGGGCTGTTCCCCTTCCATACAGTGATGCGTGGAGGAATGGATAAAAAATGGTCTGCTTCCACACGCCGCCGTCATTCTCCGTCATAATCGGTGCAATTACATTTACCAGCTGTGCAAGACATGCCACCTTTACACGGTCTGCATGTTTCAACAGCATAATCAGCATTAAGCCCACCATCAGCGCATCTTCAAATGTATAAATATCCTCCAGCAAATGAGGCGCCTTCTGCCATGGTCGGTTCTTCATGGTATCGTCATCTGCTTCCGAAGAGTGGAACCATACATTCCATTCATCAAAGCTTAAATTCATGACCTTTTTACTTCTCTTCTTCGCCTTAATATAGTCACAGGTTGACACAACCGTATGTATAAAATGTTCCATATCCATGGTCAGCGCCAGATAATCAGCCGTATCATTCATGGTATTTCCATAGTATTGGTGCAGGGAAATGTAGTCCACATAATCATACGTATGCGCCAGGGTTGCCGCTTCCCACTCCGGAAATGTAGGCATCGCCACAAAGGAACTTCCGCAGCTCACCATTTCAATGGACGGGTCTATCAGCTTCATCGCCTTAGCGGTTTCTGCTGCCAGGCGTCCGTATTCATCTGCCGTTTTGTGCCCGATCTGCCATTCTCCATCCATTTCATTTCCCAGGCACCAGGTCTTAATTCCATATGCCTCTTTAGCGCCGTGGCTTCTTCTTAAGTCACTGTAATAAGTACCCGACGGATGATTGCAGTACTCCAGCAGATTACAAGCATCTGCAATCCCTCTGGTTCCCAGGTTTACAGCCATCATAATATCTGCATCTGCTTTTTTTGCCCATTTTGCAAATTCATTTAAACCCACTTCGTTTGTTTCCAGGCTGCGCCATGCCAGTTCCAGGCGCTTCTTACGCTGTTCCACAGGGCCCACGCCGTCTTCCCAGAAGTAATTAGACACAAAGTTCCCGCCCGGATACCGGATCAGCGGAACCTGTAACTCTTTCACGAGATCCAGCACGTCCCTGCGGAATCCCTCATCATCCGCTGAAGGATGTCCCGGCTGATAGATTCCGTTATAAACAGCCCTTCCCAGATGCTCAATAAAAGAACCATAGATTCTCTTATCAATTTCTGCAATCCGAAAACTTTTATCAATGATCATTTTTGCATTTTTATTCATTTTCATATCCTCCATCAACCTTTCACAGCTCCCGCTACCATACCTTCTATAAAATATTTCTGAAAACAGAGGAACAGAATTAATATGGGAATTACCGAGAAGCAGGAACCCACGATCAGCAGGTCATAATTGTTTCCATAAGGTGTCAATAACGTATTCAGACCGATTGGCAGGGTGTACTTCTTATCATCCCTTAAAATCAACAGCGGCCACAAAAAGTTGTTCCAGTAAGTCATGCCGTTTAAGATCGCCATAGAAGCCATTGCCGGTTTCATAATGGGGAAAATCAGCCTTGCAAAGATTCCATATTCAGTTGCTCCATCCACACGCCCTGCGGAAATTAATTCCTTGGGAATCCCCTCCAGGTATTGGCGGAAGAAGAAAATAGTGGAGGCATTTGCCATAAAAGGCAGGACAATTCCGGTATATGTATTGCTGAGTTTCATGCCGATCATCTGGTTATACAAAGGGAGCATCAGGATTTCGAATGGTACCATTAAGATCAGAAGTACACATACAAAGAAGAAATTTTTCCCTTTAAAATTATAAGCCGCAAATCCGTATCCCACACAGGCACTCACCAAAAGGGTCAGTACTACCTGGACCACGGTGAGAAATACACTGTTGATAAACCAGGTAAAATAACTGTGTTCACCGGTAAACAGATAAACATAATTCTTAAGGCTCATTTTTTCCGGTTCAATCTTCAAGTTCAGTCCATACTGGATCAGTTCTTTACCATCTTTAAAGCTGGCGATTACCATTGCGGCAAAGGGCACCAGTATGACAATTGCTAACAGCGTAAAGAATACGAATAAGAAGATTTTCATCCATATAATTTTTGTTTTTCCACCCACATTTTGCTGTGCCATCCCATTAGTCCTCCTTCTTAAACATGCCTGAAAACGTCAGCTGCGCAATATTGATCACCATAGTTATTGCCAGCAGGATGACTCCGACTGCTGCCGCATAACCCATTTCATTTTTCTGGATTCCCTGCCGATACAGGTAGCCAACAATGGTAAGACCGATATTCTGAGGGGAATCCTTTCCTGCCCACAGCATGTAGCTTTCTGTGAACATCGCCAGTCCGCCGTAAATACTGATCGTAAGAACATAAGTTATCGTCGGTTTTAACATAGGCAGTGTTACATAGATAAACTTCTTAAAAGAAGTGGCTCCGTCAATGGATGCCGACTCGTAAAGCTCTGTTGGAATGCCGTTTAGCCCGGAGATAAAATACAGCATATTGACACCCATCCACCGCCAACAGGCGAGAAACAGCAGCGCCACATATGCGGTAAAACTGTTTTTCAGCCATTTCACCGGCTCTAATCCCAGCGCAGTCATAATGCTGTTCATAAATGCAGAGTCCATTTCGCCAAACATCAGGCGGAAAATAGTACCCGCTACCACAATGGAGGTGAGAATCGGTACAAAGAATACGGATTTAAACATTTCTTTTGCCACCATCAATTTACTGTTAATCATGTATGCCAGCAGCATGGGAATCGGTATTAAGAGAACCAGTGTCCCGATCATATATTTCAGGCTGTTCCAGAGAGCTATTTTAAAGATCCGGTCGCCTGCTAATTTACTGTAATTTTTAATTCCCACAAAGGATGTCTGCCCCGGCAGAACCTCCTGGAAACTCATAACTCCGGCCTTCGCCAACGGAAACAGCCAAAATATTAAAAACGTTAAGACAAACGGAAGTATGAACACATAGGGTGCTATTTTCTGGGAATATAATAATTTCCGGAAATTTAATTTCTTTTCTTCCTGCTGTTGTACCTGTACCGTCTTCCTGCCACTCATTTTTCTACCCCTTTCACCATTTGCATGATTCGTATTCCTTTTTACAAAGACAGGGGAACGTAGCTTTCTACGCCCCCCTGATTTTAGCTGTCACATCCCATAAAGCGAGGCACCCACCTATTGTAATTCATTTTCAATCTGGGACTGCGCCTCTTCCAGAGCCGTAGTGATGTCCTGGTCGCTGTCAAAAATTGCATTTAAAGTAGTGGCACTGAATGTGCTGTTGATTGCCGGATAAGCTTCTGTAGATTTAATCAGGCCAATCTGATCTTTAATTTCATTTAATACGTCAAATGGGTTGTTTTTAAAATACTGTACAAATTCATTATCCGGATTGTGTGTTACCTCTTCCATAGTCCATACGTCCATGTTGCATGGATCAAATCCAAGGTTATTCCACAGACCAATATTGCCGTCTACGCTGAGTTTTGCATAAGCAAGGAAATCTTTTGCCAGCTGAACATCGCTGCACTGGTTTGTGACACAGGTACCTGTTCCGCCGCCGCCGACTGAAGATGGCATTCCCTCTTCCAGAACCGGAGCCGGAGCAATTGCAATTTTACCTTTTAAATCAGTCATATAGCTGGTATATCTGGACATCTGCCACATTGGCATAATCGCACATGCCACTTCACCTGCATTATAGTAAGCGTAAGCTTCTTCTGTATCCGGGTTGCCGCCTGGAATTGTAGTTGCGACTCCTGCAGTCTGGAGATCTTTTAAAGTTTCCAGTCCTTTTTGTGCTTCCGGGATATTTACATTTACATTTCCTGCTTCATCTACCCAGTCTTTTTTCTGCTGTGCAATCAGGTCGTTTAACTGCCATAATGCACTGGTATCTGCCGAAATGATGTATTTGCCGGTTGCTTCTTTTAATTTAAGACCTGCTTCTTTTAAATCAGCATAAGTTTTAATTGTGGTGTAATCAATATCAGCAGCTTCTAACATTTCCGTGTTGTAGAAAGCAACGGTTGCACCTACATGGCTTGGAATACCATAGTTTTGTCCGTCTTTGCTGTAAAGTTCGATTCTGGAAGCAACAATGTCTTCTCTGTAAGGGTCGATTGCGTCATTTAAAGCTTCTAACTGAGGTTCCCCTTTTAAGAAGTTGGCAAATTTACCAAGCTCAATATCTACGATATCCGGTGCACCCTCTCCTGACTGAAGGGCAATCTGGAGTTTATTATGCATGTCTTCATAAGGAAGTACATTAACGTTTAAGCTCACCTGGCGGTCCGGATTAGCCTCATTCCATTTCTGAGCCATATCCTGAAAATGGTTTCCGTGAAGTTCTACGAAGGTCCACATTTCCAGTTCGGTAGCGTCTGCACTTGCAGCTGTGGTTGCTTTTTCAGAATCTGCTGCTTCTGTTTCAGCCGATGCTTTCTCCGTTGCCTTAGTCTCTGCCGCTTCAGTACCCGCTGCTGTGGTCTCTGCCGCAGTCTCTTTTACGGCTTCTGTTGTTCCGGCGCTGCCTCCGCATCCTGCGAGACTTGCAGCTGCCATGACTGTTGCTAATAAAACCCCTAATACTCTGCTTCTTTTTTTCATCTTTCCTCCTCCTTAGATAAACTCTTTCACCCACACTAACATTTCGCCTGTACGGCGGTTCCCCCAGTATGGATAGGGAACAAACATTAAAGGTATACTTTCCATTGTGAGATCAGATTCTTTATATAGTTCGTTGCTCTGCCACCCATCTGTCGTCACTTTTTTCCCTGCTGTCCGGATTATTGTAGTCCCTCCCAGTAGATTTTCTTCATAGCTTTCCTGCAGTTCCTGCTCCGGATCCAAAAATACTGCCGGAAGATTTTTTCCATTGTCCACTTCTTCCAGGCAATACACTACAGGACCCTTCATTACTGCAATCTTGCCAACATCCTCTTTTACCAGAGGATTGGCTCGCAGAATTCTGGGAGCAAGTGCAAATTTATAAACCAACGAAGGATTTTTTCCTGAAATCATTACTTTTGCATAGCCCTTCTGCACTTTTGCCGCAACCGGCTTTCCATCCAGCATAAGGTCATACTTTTTCACATATTCAGGTATCCGAATAGCCAATTCAAACTCCGCTTCATCTTCATTCTCAATGGAAATTTCTATATTTCCGTCATTTGGAAATGCCGCTATCTGACTCAGGTGAACCGGGTGCCCTTCTATCTCCATGCTTGTCTCACTTGAGATAAACAGGTTAATCCAGACAGAAGAACGATCATAAAAATAAATGTATTCTCCAATTGATGCCAGCGTCCTTGCTATATTGGGCGGACAGCATGCAACTCCAAACCATTTCTGCCGGACCGGCTTTACATGTTCCATGGAAGTTCTGGGAAGGCAGTTATCCGGCCATACCTCCAGGGGATTTACATAGAAGAAACTCTGCCCGTCCATTGCAACTCCGGATAAAAGTGTATTGTACAATGCCCGTTCCACCACATCCATATACTTACTGTCCCTTGTAATCTGTGCCATTCTTCTGCCAAAGAGCGCAAGCCCGATTGATGCACACGTTTCCGAATAATTACAGTTGTTGGGAAGATCATACCCTGTGGTAAAACGTTCCAGGATTCCGGAACTGCCGATGCTTCCCGTAATGTACATCTTCCGGTACGTAATATCATCCCATAGTGCCGTGCATACCCGGAACAGCTCCTGATCCTGATACTCATAGGCTACATCTGCCATGGCACAGTACATATAAACCGCCCGCACCGCATGACCCTCAGCCGTATCCTGCTCCCGTACCGGTTTATGGGACTGGGAGTACAGGGGCAGATAATTTTCAAACTCCGGAAAAATCCGTTTATAATCCGGTCTTTTCTCTTCTTCCAGAAAATAATTAGGTTCCCTTCCCCGTCGTTCCAAAAACTCTTTCGCCTGTGCCAGATAAGCTTTATTCCCGGTTACTTCATATAACTTTACAAGTCCTATCTCCACTTCCTGATGCCCCGGATATCCATCCTTATTATGTTCATGAGAAAATACATTGCATATCAAATCTGCAAATTTGCAGATACAGTCCAAAAACTTTCTTTTGCCGGTAGCTCTGTAATATGCTGCAGCCGCTTCCATCAGATGCCCTGCCGTATAAAGCTCATGTCCCTCTTCCAGGTTACTCCAGCGTTTATCCGGTTCCTTAATAGTAAAATAAGTATTAATATAACCGTCCGGCTGCTGTGCTTCTGCAATCAGATCAATGACTTCATCCGCTGTACACTCAAGCTCCTCATCTTTCTTTGATGCCAGAGAAAGTGCAACTGCTTCTAACCACTTTGCTACATCTGTATCCTGAAACACCACTCCGTAAAATTCACCGGTTTCTCTTTTTGCTGCAATTTTAAAATTCATCAACCCATGGCTTGTCTGAACATCCGGTATATTATCATTCAAAATATTCCACTGATAAGGGATAATCGTACTCTTCACCAGGTCTATATATCTATCCCAGTAGGAATCCCGTATCTTTGTACGGTTTAGTTCAACTAAGGTTAGTTTTTCCATAAATGCCTCCGTCGTTTCTTATCAACCCCAGTGCCTCCCGACATATTTATACCGGAATACATGAACTCTGTCCAGCGGGTTTTGATTAAACGTTTTATCTGATATCAGTACTATACTACAATTACCAAAATAATGCAATACTTTTTTTCACAAAAATGTCAAAAAAAATATGTACATGCCAATTTACATGTACATATTAACACATTCATATTCTTTTAGTCTAAATATTTCCAATCATTCTATCCACTAAATATCATCTATTTCCCGCTTAATCGTTTTATCCACGGACTGTCTTCTCTTTAGCCTGCACCTGATTTTATAGGGATAGACCGGTTCCCTTTCCAAGGTGCCTTCTACCTGTTCCACCACAATTTCCGCAGCCTTTTTCCCGATTTCATGAAGAGGCAGAGCCATTGTGGTCAGTGCCGGCTTGAACGCCGTACTGAACTGCCTGTCATCAATTCCAATCAGAGCAATATCTTTCCCGATCTCCACACCATGGTCATTGGCATAGTCGTAAACCCCCAGCGCCATCACGTCACTCATGGCAAAAATCGCCGTCACGTCTTCCTTCAGCAATTGTCCGCACGCCTCATATCCCATGCTTCTCAGCCAGTTCCCCGTCACGTTCAGCGCCGGGTTATATAAGATCTTGTTCTCATATAATGCTTTTTGGTGCCCCACCATTCTGGAAAAAGTATGGAGGCTGTCTTTATCCCCGGATATAACGCCTATGCGGCTATGTCCCTCCCGGATCAATTCCAGGGTAGCCTCATAAGCTGCCTGTTCATCGTCAAATACAACGGACGGGATCTCCCTGTCGCCGGCAAAGCCATACGCCACCACCAGCGGGCACTTCAGCCCCTTGGGGATACTCTTTATCTCACGGCAGTGTGCCCCAATGTAAATAATGCCCTCTACCTGCTTGCTCTGCATAATTAAGAACTCTTCTTCAACCTGCTTTTTATAATCCTCATGGTGATAAAAAGCATTGTCGTATTTTTTATAAAGCCTCAGGTTCCCCAGCAGAAACGTATAATCATTTTCTTCCAGGTATTCATTAATGCCGTCCACAATCTCCACGCAGTTAAATACCGTCAGGTCTTCTGTAATAATTCCAATAGTTCTGGAACTGCGCTGTTTGAGATTTTTCGCCATCATATTAGGCACATATCCCATTTCTTTTGCTATCTTCAGAATGCGTTCCTTTGTCTCTTCTCCGACCCTTCCTTTGCCATTCAGAATATTGGAAACCGTAGCAATGGAAACGCCGCATTCTTTCGCCACCTCTTTGATAGTTGCCATAACGATATATTCCTCCCCTGTAAAATAATTTAGAGATAAACATTTAGTAAAACTTTTAACTAAATTTCTCCCCGACTTTAAGTATAACACTAAAACCCCTTTAAATTCAACTGGTAAAACGTTATATCTATTTATTCATAAAACTGTATAATGTAACATGTAAATCGTTATTTTACTGAAATTTGAGTACGGGTTTTGCTGAGTAGGGACGCTTTGTAGATGGAGGTCGTGTACGGAAAGAGAAGGGGGCGGACCAGGAGAGGTGTTTGGAACCCTGGGGTTGTGGCATGCTGAACGCGATTGGCATAAAACAACTGAACTTATCACCGTAATTTGTTTCTTCATTCCAGAAAACAGGGTAAATTTTCATCCTCTTTTTTTACGCATAAACAGCCGAAACATACTATACTGCATCCAATAAAAAACAGCCAGCCACGCCCAGGGGTTCCACTATATTCCACAAAGCGTCTTTTATCAGCAAAGCGTCAATTTAGTGTTTTATAACTGCAAGGACTCACTATGTTCTTGCTAAAAAGAAAAAGCTTATAAAACAAGCAACAAGCACTTATTTTATAAGCTTTGATATAAATAATATCTATTTCCAATTCCATCGCTAAAATTTAAATACTGCCACGCCATACGCCGGCAGTTCATACCCAAAGGAATACGTCATGCCGTCACATTCTTTTTTAACTGCCTTGTAGATTTCAGGCTGGACTTTGCCGGTTCCCCCGAATTCGCTGGCATTGCTGTCCAGAATCAGCTTATACTGTTTTCTTCTGGGAACGCCCACCCGATAATCATTTCGTTCCACGGGAGTAAAATTAATTACAAACAAAAGGTTATTTTTTCCGTTTTTAGAATGGCGGATAAAGCTAAATATACTTCTTTCATTGTCATTTGCATTTACCCACTCAAAGCCGCCCGGGTCATAATCATGGTCATACAGTGCCGGGGTCTTTTTATAGAGATGGAGCAGCTCTTTTACAAAATGCTGCATCTGGGCATGTCTCTCTTCACCCAGCAGATACCAGTCCAGCTCCCTGGCTTCGCTCCATTCCTGGAACTGGGCAAACTCCTGTCCCATGAACAGCAGCTTCTTCCCCGGATGTCCGATCATAAAAGAATATGCCGCTTTTAAATTAGCAAACTTATCATCATACTGCCCCGGCATTTTACTGATCATAGAACATTTTAAATGAACTACCTCGTCGTGGGACAGCACCAGCACGTATTTTTCCGCATAGGCGTATGTCATGGAAAATGTCATCTTATGATGATTATACTGCCTGAAATAAGGATCCAGCTTCATATATTCCAGGAAATCATTCATCCATCCCATATTCCATTTCATGGAGAAAGCAAGCCCGTCCTCTTCTGCTTTGCCGGTAACCTTGGGCCAAGCCGTTGACTCTTCTGCAATCATAAGGGTTCCGTGGTTGCGCCCCAGAACAACGGTATTTAAGTGTTTGAAGAACTCGACTGCCTCTAAGTTTTTATTGCCGCCGTATTTATTAGGCAGCCACTGACCGTTTTCCCTGCCGTAATCCAGGTACAATATTGATGCTACCGCATCCACCCGCAATCCGTCCACGTGGTACTGCTCCACCCAGAAAAGGGCATTGGCAATCAGGAAATTTTTAACCTCACTTTTGCCAAAATCAAAAACTTTGGTTCCCCAGTCCGGATGTTCGCCCTTTCTCGGGTCTGCATATTCGTATGTACTGGTTCCGTCAAACTCTGCAAGTCCGTGGGCATCCTTAGGAAAATGCGCCGGTACCCAGTCCAGTATGACGCCAATCTTATTTTTATGCATATAATTCACAAAATACATAAAATCTGCAGGAGTGCCGTAACGGGAGGTAGGTGCATAATATCCGGTCACCTGATATCCCCAGGACCCGTCAAACGGATGCTCCGCAATCCCCATCAGTTCCACATGGGTATACCCCATCTCTTTTATGTAATCTGCCAGATCATGGGCAAGCTCTTTATAATTATAGAAACCGTCCTCATCTCCCTCATGCCGGGGATGCTTCTTCCAGGAACCCGGATGAACTTCGTAAATAGACATAGGCTCTTCATCCTGATTTGTCTGGGCACGTTTAGCAATCCATGCCGCATCTCCCCATTTAAAGTTACTGATGCAGGCAATCCGGGACGCCGTTCCCGGCCTGACTTCCGCCTGGTTGCCATATGGGTCAGCTTTATATAAAGCCCGTCCGTCTTTGGTAGTGATATAATATTTATAGAGACTGCCCACAGATGCCTCAGGTATGAATGCCTCGTACACACCTATAGGGTCTATACGCCTCATAGGATGGGCTTTCTCACTCCAGCCATTAAATTCCCCAATCACACTTACAGCTGCCGCATTTGGTGCCCAGACGGCGAAATAAACGCCGTCCGTCCCTCCGATTTTCTGCGGATGTGCACCCAGTTTTTTATAAATATCATAATGTGTTCCCTGACCAAACAGATACTGGTCTAAATCGCCAAACAAAAGCCCCTTGTTCTCAGCCTTTTTCGCCGTTCCTCTGGCTTTCTTTTTCTCTGCCATCTTCTCACCCCTGGTTTATTTTTATCATTACGCTTCCACACGCTTTTACTTCTACCGTAATCTTACCATGATCTGCAGCGACCTTTTCCCCTGTAACAGCATCCACACAGCTTTCTGCTTCTACAGGCAGCGGTATTGTCATAACTGCTGCATTTTCATCGTTATTAACCGCAGTAACCACCGCTTCCTTCCCCAGTATTCTGGCAAAAGCATACTGGCGGTTGGTCAATACCAGCTCCCGGTAAATTCCACTGGCAAGTGCCTGGTTTCCTTTTCGGATTTCTCCAAGCTCCTTTAAATGCCGGATAATCTCAGGATGCTGATTATTCTTTTCACATTCTTCCAGAATCAGATGCGGTCTCAGCGGATCATCATTTCCGCCTTCCTTCTTTCCTTCAACGCCCCATTCCGAACCGTAATAGATAGAGGGAATTCCCGGAAGGGTATAGAGCAGCGTATAAACCGGATCGATATGATCCTTATTAGTCAGCTTGCTCATAATGCGGTCCACATCATGATTGTCTACAAAGGAATACAACGTTCTTCCCTTATAGATCCCGCCGTTTTCATCAAACTCACGCTTCACCGTATGGGCAATTTCAAAGTAATTATGGTCATTATGACCGGAATAAAGCCCCTTGTGAAGTTCATAATTGGTAACCGCGTGAAGCACTTCATCATTTGCCCATTTTGCGTAATCCCCATGGATGACTTCACCCATCAGCCAGAAATCTTCTTTTTCAGATTCCGTAACCCGGCGCATCTCTTTCATAAAATCAAAATCCAGGCAGTCTGCACAGTCCAGACGGATGCCGTCAATATCAAACTCCTGAATCCAGAAACGGATTACATCCAGTAAATAATCCCTTACTGCACGTTCCGACTGATTTAAATTAACCAGTTCAAAACAATTTCTCCATGCCTCATAACCAAAACCGTCATTATATGGCGTATTCCACCCAAAATTAATTCCTTTATACCAGTTGCGGTAAGGAGAATTTTCCCTGTTCTGTTTAATATCCTGAAAAGCAAAAAATTCTCTTCCCGTATGATTAAATACCCCGTCGACAATCACCTTGATTCCTTCTCCATGGGCCATCTCCACAAATTTCTTAAAATCTTCGTTGTCACCAAGGCGCCTGTCGACTACTTTATAATCCTTCGTATCGTAACCATGTGTGGTAGATTCAAATAACGGCCCTATATAAATTGCAGTACACCCAATTTCTTTTATATGCGCCAGCCAGGGAAATAATTCCTGAAATCTGTGAATTATTTCATTTTCTCTGTTTTCTTTTGGTGCCCCTGTCATTCCCAGGGGATACATGTGATAAAATACTGCCTCTTCATACCATTTATTCATTTCTGTCAATCTCCTTTACGAATATATTCCATACATAAACTGATGCACCAGGCTCCGCTTGGTGTCGTCACTAACAATGATTTCCATTTCTGTCTGATCACATACCACTAAAATATAATGGCTTAATATTCCAATAAATCCAATGGCAAACTGCCGCTGGCGTCCCCGCATATTTCCCAGCTGCCCTTCCGCCTGCTCAAACACCCCTACAATAATGTGATAAAACTCACTCAGCAGCGGCTGAACCGCACGATAAGCATCGTTATCCTTCGCCGAATAGAACAGAGCCATCATTAACATATAGGTTTTCTTATGAGATATTGCATAATCGATAAATGCGGATGCCAGATGATACAGGGTCATGGGGAGATCCCCTTTATATACAGCCGCATTAACCAGGCGTATTCTAAACTCTTCAAACTGCGTATTCAACAGGCTTTCCAGCAGACCATATTTACTCCCAAAATAATAATATAACGTGGGTTTCGTAATTCCTGCCTTTTCTACAATCTCCTGTATTCCCACTGCATCATATCCCTTATGGTAAAATAACTCCAATGCAGCTTCCATAATCAACTGTTTATTATCCATGGCAATTCTCCTTCTTCTATTATTATACCGTTCGGTATACAAAATGTCAATAAAAAGGAGCTTCTCTTCAGAAACTCCTTTTCGCAGATAAGTAATTATAATTATCTGAAATCTTTTTCACAGAGCAGTACTCTGTCTTCTTCATCAAACCGCTTTCCTGACAGGCTTGAGAACAATTTTCTCATACCGATGCGGTCAACGCGTTTAATCGCTCTGTCAACAATATCCTTCACATCTGCGACCGTAACCGCATGATCAGGAGACTGGATCTCACCAATCCGGTCATACAGAAGACCCACAGCAGGTTCTTCAATATGGTAATCCTTATCGTTGGCATAAGATTTTCCGAAGTAAACCAGCTCATCGTTGGTAAAGATCGGTATGGTAATGTTCACATTAAACTTACATGCCAGATCCGGATAACGTGCAAGAAGATCCCTTACATAGCTCTTCTCATCTTCCAGAATCACCAGAAGTCCATCCGTCTTAAATTCCATTGCCTTAGCCAGCATCTCAACTGCATTTTCATCCAGATCTCCGGCTTCTTCAATAATCAGTGTACCGCCTGCAATCTTCGATATGGTCGCCGGAATATCCTTTTTATTAAAGTCTTCCGCATAGATCTTAGCCACCTTCGCAGAATTCTGCCGCTTTTCCTGGCTGACTACCTTTGCAAGGTTAATACCAAGAGTCGTTCTGCCGCTTCCGGCATCTCCTGTTATGACCACATTTCCGATCTTGGAATTACCTGACCCAAAATTGCCTTCCCTGATTTTGGAAATAGCATGGGCAAGCTGTGCATCCAGCCCCTTTATTCTGGCAAAAAATCCAAGCGTCGTCTTCTGTGACTCTGTAAGCGTCATAGGTACATGGGCATTCAGTTCCGGTGCAGGATGATACATCGGATCTGATGCAACTCTATGTACGCTTTCTTCCACATCATTTAACATCTGATCTTTCACTGTCATATCAGAATGAAGATGGGATGTATTTGCCGCTGCCTCAATAGCTGCTGACAGGTCAATCGTAGCCCCGGGATCATCCGCTTCCGGCATTTCGATCTCATCTGGCATCTGTACTTCATCCGGCATTTGTATTTCATCCGGCATCTGCACTTCGTCCGGCATATCGATGTCATCCGGCATCTGTACTTCGTCCGGCATATCGATGTCATCCGGCATCTGCACTTCGTCCGCCATTTCCAGCTCATCTGTCATATCTGGTTCATCCAGGGCATCTGACTCTTCTTCCTGCTCATCTGCATCCTGGTATTCTATGACTTCATCCGCATCATATTCGTATTCGACTACATCTTCCGGTTCTTCCTCATATTCATACTCATAATCTTCGTCGTCCGAGTTCTCTTCGTATTCGAATTCTTCCCCGTCTTCGTCCGCATCTACAGTATCTTCATCTCTGTCATCGTCTTCGTCCGAATCATATTCTAAATCGGCATCATATTCCGGCAGCTCTTCATCTAACGGCTCTTCGTCTGCATCCAGTTCGTCTGCATCCATATCGTCCCCGTCCGGCTCTCCGTCATAATCCTCTTCATCCAGTGCATCTTCCGAATCATCGTATTCATCAGAATCTTCATATGCTTCTCCATCCGAATCTTCATCATAATATTCATCTGTGTCTGAATCATCCAGATCTTCAGCATCTTCCTCATCATACCCATCTTCCAGGGAATCGTCCTCATCTGCTTCTTCCTCATCTTCCACACCACTCATAGAAGTAAGTACATCATCGATAGAAATTCCTCTGAACTCCTGATCATCGGAATAAACTGCTTCTTGTGCTTCTGCTTCCATTTCTGCAGCTTCTTCACCGGAGGTATCTCCGATAACGGTAGCAGGGTTCATTTCGTCTTCATCTTTAGGCTTCTTAATTCCTGATAAAATTTCTCGCATATTTTTAGCCAGCTCCATTTGCAAATCTGCTGTATTATATGCCGGAAGAACCGGAATTGACTCTGGTTTTCCTTTATTTTCTTCCTGAAGAGCTTCTTTCACAGGCGTATACTGGCGAATTATCTCATCTTCATCAGCATAACTGTCGTCTCTGCCATAGCTTTCCGATTCCTGCTTATGCATTGCAACCGATGCTGCAATCTCCCGCTCTGTAGCAGCAATAATATTGGCTGCCAGGGCTTCTTCTTCCGTCTCAGGCATCCCTTTCAGGATTTCTTTTTCTAATTTTGGAACTGCTTTTGTCACTGTTTCTTCTTTTGTCTTTATATCAACAATTCCACTTGGATTGTCATAGATCGTCTGCTGTTCCGGTGTCAGCGGGACATAATTCCGCTTAAGCTCCAGAGCCTTTACCACATACTTTCCATTGTGGAACCAAAGAGTTATATCGTCACATTCTTCAATACATTTTTCAACCAATCCGGCTTTGTGGTACAGTTTTGCCAGTTCGTATGCCCACTGTTCCGTGTATTCCTTATGTTTATACTCTTCCAGAATCTCAATCTGTTCATCCAGAGAAGATCCTCTGCCTTTATATAATTTATATTTTAAAACATATTTACTGTTATCATTGGGTGCCGCATTTACAAATTCCGTATAAAATTCAACTGCTTCGTCAAACTCACGCATTTTGATTGCAACTTCGGTCAACCGATAAAGGATGCTTCTCACCATAGGAGATCGGCGGTATGCACGCAGTAAGATCTGCTTGCTGTCATCCAGTTGTCCGTTTGCTTCATATATTTCGCTGATCATGCATAAGGTACGTACATTTCTGACACGTTTCCATTCAATGGAGTCTGCTATTTTAGCTGCTTCATCATATTCTTCCTGTTCAGCCAGTCTGGTTATTTCTTCCAGCTTCGCATTATATTCAAATTTATCCAACTTATTCACCTCTTAGTTTGGGTCTGCATAGTTTTCTACATAATTGCATTAAGTGTACCATACCTCATTTTCGTTGTCAAAACCAAAACCGTGATTTCATTATATTTTCACAAAAAATAGCCGCTATCATAGGGATAACGGCTATTGGTAACTTTTATCATTATTTAATTGTAATTTACTTTTTATGTAATCGGAGGTTCATCTTCTTATTTCCTGCATCTCTATTTGAG
>OKVW01000219.1_pt1 | contig 37621 bp, 40 predicted proteins | sample 1606991 | NCBI WGS metagenome assembly OKVW01 (sample SAMN03281021, study PRJEB24777) | human gut metagenome | isolation source: fecal sample PR177 from 1 month old male Malay infant, vaginal delivered... | reverse complement strand
AATTGGTTTAATCTGCATAGGGTTTACTCCAGGCTGACAGTTTCAGCATCTATTTTGTCATATTCTTTATGCGTACCAATGAATTTGATAAACATCCATCCTCGCTGGTATGCAATCGCAACAATTAACCGATAGTCATTTCCCTTAATATTAAAAACCACTCGCCTGTTTTTCAGAATACTGGCACTGCGGTATTGTTCTTTGATTTCTGCCGGGGTTTTCCATTCAGCTTTAGTGGCTTCATCTACCCAGGCTTTTAGCGGCTGCTCTGCATCGGGATTCGCCGTCCAGAAATCCCTCAGTGTCTTGATAGCGATTATCTTCATGTCATGATGATAGTCCCACTTTAGGACTGCATCAAGTTTTTTGTCCCGTTATGGGACTTGAATTTATCTGAAGATACAAGGGGCAGTTTGGAGACCGGAATTTTTTTTACGTTAAACGTATTATTTAACCGTTCGCGAGGCGTAACGGAATGATTTTGCGTCAGAGGCTATTGCTTTTAAGTTAACGCCCTTGCGATATCGCAGTTGCGGTCCAGTTCTGCTGGCTGCACGGGATATGACCTGGTATATTGAGACAACAGCAGGGATAAAATGATGGAAATCAAGGCTCAACAGTTTGTCACATCAACGGGACGACAGGTGCTTACCGACAACGGCCAGCAAGGTATGGGTGGCGTGGCGGGTATCGGCTCAACAACTGAAAAGTGTCAGGGACGCGTAGCTGAAGCGATTTTTGCGAACTGCGCGGAACTGGATAACGACCAGCTTAACGAGATCATCGATTGGATTAGGCTCTATCAGCGCTGAATACCACCATCAGGTATGTAACAGTTAAGTGATATACGAAGTGTAGGGATATTTTATGATTGGTGAATTAAAATCTCAGAGACAAACCATTGTGTATGGGAGGTCGCAATGAAAAACTGGACCAGAAACTTTATTGATGACATGAAGCATATCTGGCGGGAATTCAGGCGGGATATTGCTGAAACTAATGCTAAAAAAAACCTCAATGATGACGATGTGGCTGGCGTTAGCTATTCCGTTGACTGGAATAATGTACCTGATTTAGATCCGCGAAAGGCGGTTAACAACCTCGATAACTTCTACTCACGACAGTTAAGGGGAACGGATAATCCAGGTACGCGATATCAGCACAGGAACTAAATGTTTTGCGCATGCGCAAAATGCAGCTTAGTCTGCATTTTTTTGACTAAAAGCAATGTTCGAATGTTTTTGTTACCTCGTTTGCTGATGCCCAGCAATGTTGTAAACCTGGGGCCAACAGGCATTACGGTTATATTTTCGAAGAGCCAGTAGATGAAATATCTGGTGATATCCTTATCGATTTAGAAAATCTACCGCCAGAGATGAAGCAGACTATTCTTTTGCTCGTTAAAAATGCAGCTGACCGTGATGCGGCGCAGAAGGCGCTTTCCGGAAATAGCGGGTCAAGATCACTGCTGAATTGGCAGCATATCTTTTTAAACCCAACCCTTTGAAAATAACTTTCTGACTCACCATGTACGTCCCTCGGTTATACCATGCAGTTTGATACGAAAACAGATCAGTAAGTAGATTGCTATACGCCGGAGAGAAGTCAATTTTTCATGCACCGAACCTGTTTGGCCTGCAATGGAAGCAGGTATAATAATCACATACTAAGGAGGGCATTATGAATACATTTTTATACGTGCTTTTGGCCTGGATTGTTGTGCTTTTTATCGCCAACAAACTGCTCGCAAGACGTAAGCCCAAGACGGTTAAAATCCTGGTACAGCGCAACGGGAAAGACGCAGAGGTTGATGCTGTAGTGGTCCAGGGTTCAAAGAGAGCTAACAACGGTTCTGTAGCGGACAGCGACGCGGTAGATAGTTATTTTGAAATGAATCCTTACTCCCGCGAAAACCAGGCGAATGGTTGGGCTATGTTGGCCAGAGACGATGACCAGCTTAAATAATCAGTTGAGTGTGTTGTGTAAAGCAGCTAAAGATGAGATGGACGTCAGGTCGCGAAATATAACAGACAGGCATTATTTTTGAGCTGGTTTACGAAGCTTCTGAAGGAGCAAAATTTCCTTGTCATTCAGCTCCTCCCCATTCTTCAGCTTTTTAAATATTATCTTGTATCTCTTCGCTGTTCTCCATGTGTGAATACTGACCAGCACTGCGGTTGATGCAATGATCATGGCGATAATTGAAATGTAAATCGATGTATTTTCGGTCAATTTTCTATTCCTCATGCGGACGAGGGAATGAAGACGTACCGGCCCCTGCTCCGGCGTCGTTCCACACAATCACCGTGGCCAGATGTTCCGCCACCTCCTGTCCCGTGTAGCCGGCCAGGATCGCCAGCGCCCGGGCACCTGCGTCACGGGACAGCGGACTGCAGAACCCGAATGCGTCCGTCATCAGGAGCCACTGAAGACGTTCCGTCCAGCGCTCGCCGTGTTTGCGGACCGGTGAAAACACAATCTCCGTCAGCTGTTCGCGGTTGCAATACAGCTGGCGCTGTTCCAGTTCGTCCAGCAGGCTGTTCAGTTCGCGCCGGTCAGCGTCTTCCTGACTCATCTGCGGCCAGCGGATGCGGTGCCACAGGAGCTCCTGCGCCTGTTCGCCCGTGAACCCTGCGCGCGCCAGCTGGTCGGCCAGCGCGGCCTGCGTGTCATCCTCACAGCCGGCAGCCGCGAGCGGGAACGCCTCCGGACTGTCGCGCAGAACTCGCAGCAGGCGTGCCGGTGCCGGCAGTGGCCGCAGTGATACTTCAGGCTTGACCACGGCCAAGCGAAAATCCTCAGTCAGTCCGGTGATCCCCTGCGCCTGAAGTGCGGCGTCCAGCTGGCGGTACCAGGTGCCGGTCATGTCCGCCGGCGCGGTACCGTTCTGCGTGCCCGCCTCCGGCGTGGTGCTCTCATTGATTTGCATCCGGACCGCAATACCCGCATCGTGGCAGGCCTGGAGCCACTGCGCCACCTGAAGGGGATCGCCCGTCAGACGCGTCACCTGCCCGGCCGCGCTCCACAGCTGGAGACAGGTGGTCCCGTCGAGGCGGATAACGTAGTCGCCCCGGCACGCCAGGTGCCAGATGCCGTCCAGCTCCACCGGCCGGTCGTGAGCCTCGTCCGCCTGGCCGGGCAGGTTCAGGGGCAGAACCCGGACCGTTGTCGCGCGCTGCTCCGCCAGGACGCGCGCCTGTTCGTCAGCGAGAAGCGGGGCGGCCAGCGCACGGCCGGCGTCCGTCAGCTCAACGGCCAGCTGCATGTTCGGGGCACGAAGGGTATGCAGCCAGCCCGCGGCTTCCATGCGCCGGCAGGAGGCGCGCAGGTTCGGCCCGTACACCGGGGCGTCCCCGGCCTGCTCCAGCACCCGCTCAATATCTCTTGTCGCCACCGGCCCCGGACGTTTCGCACCGAGGGCGGCCAGCACAATCAGCACCCGCCGCTGCAGCGGCGACGGGCGGCGGCTTTTTTTCTCCGTCACGCCCGGATCTCCCTGAGAGCATGGATCAGCCCCTCAAGGCGCAGCCTGTCAGCGTCAATGCGCTCCATGTCCGGCACGCCCGGGTACCCGCTCATTGCGAGGATAAACCAGAACCGGAGAATGTCTGAGGCCCTGTTCAGCTCCTGGACGTAGTACGGGCCGTCCAGGCGAAGGTCGCATTTCCTGATTTCCTCCTCTGCCTTTTGAGTCAGCAGCTCATAGCTGAGCGAAAACGTCGTTTCCTGATCCATCCTGCACGCTCCGTCTGATAATGTCGGTTGAGTGAAAAATCATATCTCAAATGATTTGCCAATCATTATGTTAATATCATATCCAGATATAATGTTACTAATAATGATGAATATCACACTCGGTATGATTTTATGTGCGTGGTTTATTTATCATATCCTTTGCGTGTTTCCCGCCGTGCAGATCCGATTTCTTCCGTAAGCGGATCTAGGTCTGATTTGTTGCTGAATATCGGTAAAAGTACGGCTAATAAACTACCCTGAAACATGACAGCAGTGTGTTTGACCGGCAAAATTCCGGTAAGTGTCATATGTATTTAAAGGAAGTGTTTATATGAAATTTATGGAATGTGCTGTCCGGGATGTGATTTACGGAACCAATGTCCGAATTGTCAAACCGGTCAACATTTATGAATGTGAACTCCGGGACAACGTGTTTGTCGGCCCCTTCGTTGAGATACAGAAAGGCTGTGTCATTGGCAGTGGAAGCCGGATCCAGTCGCACACGTTTATCTGTGAAAACGTAACACTGGGTGAGAACTGTTTCATTGGCCATAACGTGACGTTCGCCAACGACCTTTTCAGGTCTGGAGCGCCGGACCCGTCACCGGATAACTGGATCACCATTTCCCTGGGGGATTCGGTTACTGTAGGCAGCGGAGCCACCATTCTGTCACCATATATCTGCAGCGGGACCGTCATTGGCGCGGGTGCTGTTGTGGTTAAACCGATAGAAATAAAAGGTATTTATGCAGGAAACCCGGCGAGGCTGATTAGATCATTATGAAAAAGAAAAGGGCCGGTAACGGCCCTTTTTATCAGAGGTAGGTCTGCGAATACGGCAGATGTACAGAAAGCGACTGCCGGGGATCGGTTTCCAGCGCCGCCTGGTATTCTGCATCAGTGATATCACCTTTTTTTAGCAAATAACCGAGTGCATCGTTTCCCAGTCCTGACAGTATGCGTATTCTGGCGGCCCGGAAATCAAACAGGCTGTCCATCATACCCGGCTCCGGAGCTGAGGGAGGACTGGCCAGATAGGCAGGTTTGACCACACTGCTGATGATGTTCCAGTATCGGGAAAAGTCGCGGGCTGGATCCGGGAGAAGGCCCGCCAGCAGCCCAATCCGGATGGTTTCCAGCCAGCTGTCATAAAAGCGCTTAACATGAAGTGAAGCCATGTGCTCAGCGCACCATCTGCGCATGGCTTCTTTTTCCGGAAGAGGCGACTCTCCGGAGAATACGTTGATGACCCACTGGCTGATGATGTCAAAATAGGGGAACGCGGCCCCGAAACCGGCAGTATCTACCGGCGGATTTATGACGGCCAGCGAAGGATCTTCCGTCCAGAAAAAGTGCTCATACAACTGTGCCCTGTCAAATCCCGGAATGAACGAATAATCTGGCATTTCATAGCCGGTGCAGGTAATGATGACATCATATTTTTCCTGCGTTGCGTCGACGAACTCAATCTCCCCTTCTCCGGTGAAACGCTCTGCCTGGGGTTTAACTTTTATCAGACCGGCGGCCACATTCGGTATGATTTTTTCGTTAACATGCACCGCGTTATTGTTCGCCATGTCGGGCAACAAACCGGATGCCCGGTAGGTCTGCATGTAGTCAGGCATCGTGGTATCGAGATAACCGACAAAATCTGCATAACTCAAGCGACTCAGCAGACACCGGCCCAGGTAGGAATGCATCATGTCGTTCGGACCCGTCCGGAATTGTCTTGGCAGATACAGCCCCATCTTTTTAACGGACAGACTCACTGTTCTGGCAAAGGGGGCAAGGTCTGAGGCAATATCCGCCCCGCTGACACCGCCGCCAATGATGAGGATATTTTTCCCTTTAAAGGTCTCCGGCTCCTGGTAATCTCTCGAAGTGATCAGTGTTCCGGAGAAGTGTTCCGCACCCGGCAGGGTTGGCCGGCGGGGTTGCCAGAGTTCACCTGTTGCAATGATGACCCGGTCAAAAATCTCTTCCCGGTCATTTCCAGCATAAGCGCTGCGAATAACCCAGTGCCCGGAGTCTTTTCTGAGTGCAACCACTTCGGTATTCAGCCGGGTAGACGCACGGAGGGCATCCTCTCCGGCCACCGCCGAAAGATATCCGAATACCTGCGCCACACCCGGAAATTCATCAATGTTGCCCGGAGGTAAGTCAGTATAATGGAATGCATAACGGGAGTTTTGCATACAGGCATTACGGTAAGCTCCGCCACTCCAGGGGTTCCAGATCCCCCCAATATGGGCATTTTTCTCAAACAGAACCACGGAGTGCCCTGCCTTAATCGCATTACGGGCAGAAATGATGCCGGCAGGTCCTGCGCCGATGATCGCAATATTCATACGTGTTTTTTCCTGCGGTTGAGAAGTGTCATTAGCAGCACCGGTGCAGCCAGAAACAGCGTGACAATATTTGCGGCCAGTACGGCAAAATCAGATCGCAGAATGCCATATGCTATCCATGCAATTACACCTGTCAGGAACATGATATACATAACAACGGAGATACCTTCGGTGTTGCGTGTCCGGAGCGTTTTGATGCTCTGGGGAGCGAACGCAAACGTCGTGAAAAATGCGGCAAACAGTCCAGTTAAAAGAATGGTATCCATATCAGAATGCCTCAATTATTTCCTGTATATGAAGGCCGGATGACAGATCCGCCAGCTTCGGGGCTGCGTGGCCATATTTAATAAGGGCACACCAGTCGTCATGAAGGTGAATAAACGAATCAGACCAGAACGGAAGCTCCCGTGGTGGATCGGGTAAACGCTTCAGGCCGTCGAAGCCCACTGTTTCCGCATCCGTCTCATTAAAAAGGACCAGGAGCAGACTGTTTTCATGATGAGTTGAATATCTGATTTCACCCTTTTCAAACACGAGCTGCATATGCAGCCCCAGATCCTGCCCGGTTTCCGATTTACTGGCATGAATTCTGAAATAAGCTCCTTTCTCTGAGCTGCCTATCACATAGCCGTTATCATCCACTTCAACCCTGCCATCTGATTTTGCACCCACGCGCGTACCCTTCACCGTCCTGATCCCATTAACAACAACCGGGCTTTCCCCTATAAAACAAAATAAATCAAGCAGATGACAGGATAAGTCGCCCAGTGCTCCGCTGCTTTTGCTCTGCCGTGCAGAGTCACGCCAGGTCAGGTGATGGCGGGTCAGTCTCTGCTGAAAAGAAATGCAGCTCACCTAATTCCCTCTCATTTCTCAGGCGCATCATCGTGTCGATAACACGGTTATACCGGTAGTTAAAAGACACGATACTGCCTTGTGGGGCAATTTCCTGAAGATACCGTGCAGAGTTCAGATCCGTTGAAAGGGGCTTTTCACACACAAACGGGAGCTGGTTGTAGCGAAGTACTTCCTCTGCCACGCTGACGTGGAGATGGTTTGGTGTGCAGATAACGAAACCCTCACTGACTCCGGCAAGCTGCTTCAGATCCTGGCAGCATATCACCGGCACGGTGCTGGTTTCGCTGAGCAGCCGCACGTTATCTGCACTCACATCGTACAGGGCCAGTCCGGTGACCAGCGGATTCAGACAAAGTGCACTGACATGGGCGCGGGCAATCCCCCCACAACCTACAATTCCGATGATCATCCCTGTAGCTCCTTAAGTACGTTAAGTATCCCGTGACAGTAAGCAGCGTTCAGGCTGCTGCCGTACTGTCTGATCGCGAACGGGTCCGCATTCCCCACCAGATAGCCTCTTCCGGCCTGTGCAAACATGGCAAAATCATTCGCACTGTCACCAAAGGCAATAATGGCTTCTTTCGGCAGCGCGGTTTCCTCCATCAGAAAAGACACAGCCTGATCTTTGCCACAACAGAGAGGGATAAATTCAACGTCATAGCAGTCAGAGGGATCGCCAGCCGCCGGGTTACAGCGGGTAAAAACGACACGAATTGCTCGTTCGTCAGCCAGAGTCTGGATAGTGGCAAAATCGACGGCCATCGAGGCTCCCTCAGGGTAGTAATAGCTCACTTTAAAGGGGCCCTGATAATCCTCCGGTTGTCTTTGCAGGGGCATTCCTTTGTTCAACAGAATTCTGACCAGGCTGTTGACGTTCTGAAGGCTGTAACCTGAACCGCGTATCCGCTCTGCCCAGGTTTCAGAGGGACTAAGCCTGCCATTTTTGACCCAGTAAAATTCTGTACCGAGACTGCAGCAGATAAAGTGAGGGCTTCGCGAAATATAGCCCCTGGATTTTCGCCAGGCCGAATCCAGATTTGTTCCTGTTACCCACCCAGCGAGAATGCCCTTTTCTTCTGCATGGGATGTAATATAGGACTCCAGCAGTTCAACCCCTCCCTGGGCCTTTTCTTCGCCGTCCGAAGGAATATAAGTTTCATCAAGATCGCAGCATACTATCGTGCGAATTACTGTCGGGAGCGGAAATTCGATCGGCCAGTCCTTATTTAAAATAGTCATGCAATACCCCGTTAATGATGTTCTGCTCCTGGAACGACATATGGTTATGCAGCGGCAGATGGAATAATGCAGAATGTATTCTTTCAGAAGTACTGAACTGCTCCCGACGGGAATATCCGGTTGCCAGCGGATGTTCTCCGCAATGTGAAAGGACGGGATAATAAATATCTAACTCCACCCCCCTTTCACGTGCAAAGGTGAAGAGAGAATCACGCTCGCCATGGCAGAGCAGAACCGGGAAAAGATGCCATGTATTCTGAAGGGTATCTGACGGAAGTGTTATTTTATGTGACAGGTCGGCCAGTAACAGATGGTAACGGGCTGCAAGCAGGCAGCGTTTTCTGGCATTATTCTCAAAGTGGCGAAGTTTGACACTAAGCGTGGCAGCCTGCAGGTTATCCATACGGCTGTTTAACCCCCAGTCCTGAGCTTTAATATTCTTTTTACCTTCAGCAAATCCGTGATAGGAATATTGCCTCGCCAGGCGTGCCAGCTCAGGAGAACGAGTCAGTACCGCACCGGACTTACCAAAAGAACCAATATTCTTGAACGGATTAAAGCTCAATGCCAGCAGATCACAGTGGCCGATGAGTGATCTGATACCAAAGCACTGGGCTGCATCCACGATAACAGGAATGTCGGCTTTGCGGGCAATTTGGTGAATGACATCAATATACATGCATGAGCCATAAAGACAGACCGGCAACACTGCCTTTGTTCTTGTAGTCCTGAGGCGCTCCACTTCATCCGGAAGCATATTGAAAGAGCTGTCGATATTAGCGAAGACCGGAACGGCCCCCACGGCCATCACAGCATTTTCCGTAGCAGCAAAGGAGTTCAGAGGAACAATGACTTCATCTCCGGGTCCCACACCAACAGATTTAAGGGCTATTTTTAACGCATCGGTGCCGCTACTGGTGGCAATACAGGTATTAGCACCATAAAATATTCTTAATGTCTCTTCTACTTCTCCGATATAGGGGCCACTGGTAAAACACCCGCTTTTAATCACAACTGAAATTATGTCCTGCACTTCTGCTCGCTCAGAACGGGAGTTCAGCCTTGAAAGTGGAAGAAAGGCGACTGAACCTGAATCATCATATTCACTTTCATTGTTGACACAGCGGTATATATCTTTAAATCGTTCCCGCAGCTCATTTTCCGTTGATACGCTAAAGATCATTTCATTCAAAACGCTGACATCTTCCATAAATACCTCCATTTAATGTCGAAAAAAATAAAGCACAGAGAAACAATGTTTCCACATTGAGATCACAAATAGGTGAAGCTGGTCACAGATAATTTACAGGCGTAAGAGCGACACCTCGTTAGTGAAACTTGATGAAACAGACGGAAAGATATTGATAATACGACATGAATAAACAATGGCTTAAAGAAGCCAGCATGGTTAATTTATGCGATCATCACTGGTGCCGGTGAGCACATTCTGTTTCCTGATATTCCCCCCCAAGGCGGGTGGCCACTGCGAACGCCATATTGTCCAAAGAGGTGAGTGAAAAGCCGGTTCATGGGCCATCATCATTTCAGTTAAAGAACTTGTTATATTTGCTAATTCTTTTTTTCGAAATGTTAATTAAATGACAGATTTTAGGAATTTCTTAGTTGATTTAAAATGCATGCATGATATTGATTTTTTACATGCTATTTCACGCAGGAATGCACGCATTATGGAATAAATATAGGAATAACCCCAAAAAAAACTGTTGCACGGATTTTTACTTATTGAAAATAATCGGGGGAGGGTTCACTATTTATAAATACAGTGCTGTCTTTTTTCATAACAAGGGTTTCAGACAGAAAATTCATTAAGGAGAACATTATGTATGCTTAAGTTAGTTGTCGCAAGCTTAACCCTGTTATCAGCAGCTTCCGCGTTTGCTCATAATGATATATCGGTCAGCAAACTCGCGACAGACAGTGAGACAAGCAACGCGTTTCACAAGATGTCGAAGGATCATAACCTGCCAGACTGGGTTATGAAGGGGGGCACCGAAACTCCGGCCAGGAAGGTGACGCTGGACAATAAAGCCTATCAAGTTGTATCCGCATGTAAACCTCATGATTGTGTTGCAGAACAGATTGCGATTCTGTATTCGCCAGAAGGCAAAAGCATGTCCGGCGTTTTCTCCAAACAGACTGCAGAGGCAAATCAACAGAATCTGGTATGGCTGAATTCCGGGAGTGATATATCAATAGACGGTAAGACAGTGCTTTTTGCTGCCCTCAGCGGTAGTCTTGAAAATCACCCGGATGCTTTTAATTTTAAATAACTGAAAAAGCAGTTTTGCGCTGTTGTTGTGTGGTTGTCTTTAAGTTTCTTAGGTTTTGCTACCTCCCTGGGAACTTGCTGGCAGGTATTACGTCGTTACTCTGGCGATGACTGAACTGTGATCCTGCTTGTTAAGTACCACGTCGGGCGCTGTCTGGCCCGACGTTTTTTTTCATTTCTTACTTAACGGCATGTTTGTTATTAACGACATTCCGGTATCCATAATGGAAATACCTAGCAGTAATGTGAGTGAAAAGGAAAAACACTTTTCAGGAATTTCTATGAAACTCAAATCATTATTGTATCCCGTAATTGCGGTCGCTTCGTGTAACGTGTCACTGGTATCCGCTGATTCATTTGTTTCAAAAAATGATGACACCATTATGGTGAGGCTACCGATGAAGAGCGTCTAAAGCAGCAACCGGGGGGCTGTCATCACACGGAATGAGATCCGTAAAAAACCGCCAGTAAATGATGTGTCTTTTTCAGTTCACCCCGCGAATTCGAACCCGGTTGCTGAAGATTCCATTGTGTCGCAAGTCATTACGGCTGACGTTTTAACAACTTGAGACCGTCAATCAGCATGCTTCTCCACCGGGCATATTAATGCCCCCAGAGTAGACTACAAAGCAGCGTTAATTCCGGTATATTCAAGCTGATGATGCAACTGGTTGGCGTGGAATATCGTATCCCCTTCAAGATAACCTATGGAAAGGTGAATACAGAAGCTGTTCGCTAATCCAGGGCTGCTCTGAGCAGGGAAAGTCTACCGGCTGTATGTTTCTGCCCGGTTGTCACCACATTGAAGGGGAATGGCTGAGTACCAGCCCAAAAGTCTCGGGCGCATAGCACGCTCCCATTAGAGCAAGGATCCCACCCAGACTTTGACCGGCCAGCACCGTTCTTGAGCGATTGACTTTCTGAAGCTGAGGAAAGGCTTTTCTCAGTTCAGGCAGCAGAGTATCCGCAGTCCAGGCAACCAGAGACTTTCCTTTGTCAAAAAAGCTGACTCGCTCTGCCTCTCCCGGGCTGCCTATACCAATAACACTGCCACAGGCGGAATGCGGCCGAATTCCGCGGCCTGCTCCAGAGCTAAAAGAAGGTCCAGACGATCAATCAATATGTCTGCATCAGGCAAAATCAACAACCTCATCCGGGAGTAGGGAAAGATGCCAGTTATATAAAGCCGCATGCGGCACGATACTTCATCCAGACATCTGCTGAAAGGTACTATCCGGCCGCAGATAATTCTCCCAGGGAGATACCATTCTTTCATCGACGGAGCAGGATCGAAGCTCAGCACTGATTCCGGGGAGTTATGCCGAACCACAATCCCGGGAGAACGATTGAGCGGATCGGGTAAACCTTTCAGAGAGGAAAAGCGGCTCCCGGAAGATACCACTCCTGTACGGAAACGCCAGCGGGGATCTCCGTTACGGAATAAGAGCCGCAGAAAGACAGAGGTAAACGTACCGTCAGCGCCCAGACATTGGTGTTACTGACTTGCCTCATCTTTCCTGTATTGACGATGCTTTGGTCCGTCATGCGATTGATCCGTAAATACACGCCCAGCAGTGGCCCCGAAGCACGCCATAAAAATGTCACGTTCCTTTCAAACCTGAAGCCGGGAACATTACTGATCTCCGGCACGTCCAGTAAGCTGACCTCCTGCCAGAAAGACTCCGGGTCTATCTTCGCTTCTTCCAGCCGCTGTAGTAACTGACTGATACGCCGGTTCCAGATCAACTGTCCATTTTTTCCTGTTATTTGCCATATTCATAATGCCTGTGTATAAGCATGACTCTCTTTTGGTTACAGTGCGGATATTAGCGTTCTGGCCACTTCAGAAGTCGTAGGCTGCTGAGCCATTTCAGCTGTCACCTCCAGCGCTGATATGCTGAAGCGGTAATCTTCCATGAGGAGGTTAAAGATCCGGCTGCCAGGCGGGCTAGCTTTTCTGGTAGCTTCCTGCCGACAGTTCTCTGCTTCAGAATAAAAACCGGGGGCGGCATCGTATACTGTCAGACCTGCTTCGGCCGCTCTTAGGGAGAACTCCTCTCCACTGACCACTACGATTTCATGGCCATTGACACGAAAAGTCTGTGCAAGTGATAGCACCGGATAGAGCAGTCCGTACAAGGGGGACCAATAAATAAAATACGCACAGAAAATCCCTCTTCATTTTGAACAACAGAAAGTCTTCATATCGTTTTCAACACATGAACCAGGACATGGGTGCAACTCCCCCATTTCAGGGGGAGTTAATATCCTGACCGCAGATCCCTGTACAGGCCAGGCGTAATGGCGGAGCAGCGTTGACAATGCCCGATCTTACCTGATCTGGATAATTTCTTTGACGTCTGCTCGATTAATCTGTTGTTTTACACCGTTGGCATCCACAAAACCCACTAATCCTGCACTGGTTTCTTTAGGTTTTCCCTCGCTGATAATTGTTCTCCCGTCCTGCGTAACAATACTGTAGGTATGCTTGGCACACCCGGCCATTAATAATGTCGCGGCAGTAACTATGGACAGGGCTAATGTTTTTTTCATGTGTGCTCCTTTGTGTTGTAATGAAATAAGGTATTTACGGACACAGCAATTACTGCTTACATGCATACCTCCATTTCTTGTCTATGATTTCCTTGTTGTACCTGTAATATCTCAAAAACATGCCATATCCCCGACACCCAAACTTTTGTACTATTCGACTGCGATAACAGGTTGCTGTTTTTTCACCAATTAAAAACTTATTTTGTATTTCATCAATACTGTCGTTATCAAGCAGACACTGGAGAATATCTAACTCCCTCGCAGTAAGGCGCGGATAATGATGGTAAATCATACTTGTCCGGCGCCTCAGGTAGGCATAATACAAGGCCAGTATTGAGTCATGTATGCTACCTCTCAGATTGACGTAGATATGATATTCACAACCTGCAGGGTAAAAACGTCCATGTCCGGATATATCCAGCCAAATCCAGTCTGCACCTTTTTTTAGGGTTTTCTGTAGTTTATTGAAACCACGCCAGTTACCCTCCCTGAAAATTCGGCCATCAATAAGCACACGAATTTTTCCTTTTCCTTTAATGGTTGCCGGAGTCTGAGTAATACCATTGTAAGTCATATGAACCAGAGGTAATCCGGTAATCTCTTTCAGACCATGGAAAAGGTATAAATCATCCGTCAGTAAAATACTGATGTTTTTACTGTTAATAAAATAGATGTATTTTTCCATTTACACATAATGCGTCATCTCAATCCAAAAAGTTAATAGCCAGTACATAGCAATTACACTGTTGATCCCGATGCGTACTTTTTACAATAATTTTATACATACCGGATGCAGGGGCAATGAATACACTGTCCTTGTCCAGATGGGTGTGTACCTTACTCCCCCTGTAGTCCGATCCAGACATACTCATCTTAAAGCGTTTATCGGATATCTCCATTCTGAGGGGCTGAGACTTCTGCAGAAACACGTAATATTCATCAAATTCACCACTCTTAATTCTCCCATGAAACTCGCTATAGCTCGGAAGACTGTAATTCTTCACATAAAATGAACGGGCATCAGCCTTCACAGATAAGATCATCATTGAAAGACACAGGAGATAAATCATTGAACCGTTATTGAAAATACGCATGACATACCTTCCTAGTATAACCTCCGCACCCTGAATACCTTTAGCATTTTGTTATAACATAACATTGGCTGTCTGGTCTGACAAGTTATAAGGCCATTATGCATACTCGTCTGAGACAATAAACACTCCTGCAATATGCATAAATATTCGCAATTATTGGTTAAGTAATTCTTAATTTGTAAAGCTTACCTATATTACTACAACCTATATTTATGTTATTTAATAGAAAATTCGTTTTACTGTATTGATCGCCTCTTCCGGTTCTTATTGCTAACACGGTAGTAAACTGATTTTAATAACACTTCTATTACAGATTATTCCTGGTGGATGTAATAGAATAACAGTGATTTCGGAATTCTTAATACGAGAAATCATCTTTAGGTATAAACAGTCAGCAAGTACTCTTTAAACAGGGAAATGTGGGTTAATGACGGTTGTTTTTGTAAATTCATATCTCGTCCCGCAAGGAATCGTACGCCAGACTTTACATACGAAATCAGCAAAAATGATTATTATGTATACAGGAAATTACTGGAATGTCTTCTTCAGAAGACTAAAAAAAGTAATATCTGCACAGGAGGTTATTATGTACAGGGGTATCGTTGCTCTCTCACTTTTGTTACTGACAGCAGAGAGTATTGCCAAAGATAACATAACTATTAATATGCTTGCTAATAATTCATCAACCCGAAACTGTTTTCATCAGATTGTGAGAGCGAATAAATTACCGACCTGGGTTGTCCGCAACGCTGAAAATTATCCGACGCTTGACATAACCATTCGTAAAGAGCGCTATTATGTCATGAAAGCCTGTAACCCGGAGAACTGTGAACGAGAGCAAATTGCGATCATCTATTCCCCTCAGCGGAATATTATCTCTGGTGTCTACTCCATCACAGACAGGCCAGAACAACAATCGCTGCAGTGGCTCGGGATAAGTGATGAACTGGCAGACGGGAAGGCTTTGCTTTTTGCTGCATTGTCAGGAAGCCTCATCAGGCAGCGTGAGTACGTATCAGAAATAGATGTCCTTCCTCAGACAACAGGTGAATGAAGTAAGGCCCGAAGGTGAAGATGGTGGCAGCCCTGCCACCATCTTTTTCGTATGCCTTAAGCCATCAGACGGCATAAGCCGCAAGTAATTCAGTGGCAGCAAGGCGTCCCAAAGCATTGGCGGCAAAGGGGCTGTCGCCAGTCAGCACGTTACAATCCTTGTGAACCGAGCCAGTAATATCATCATTTACAATGTTTATCCCCATATCACGCAGTTTCTCTCCGAAGTACCATGTCAGGTGCCCGGGCATATATCCAATATCCGGTGTTTGCTTGTCCAGGCTGTCCGGAAATGCGCATATCGAATATCCACGCAGGGGATTTTCCCCATTCCTGAGCGACAGGAAGGCTGCTGGTCCGTGACATAACGATATGACAAATCTGCCATTGCTCATCGCCCAGCGAAGGGTCTCCGCTACTGACTGACTTTCCGACATCGCTATAAGCGCACCATGTCCACCGGGTATAAAAATTGCTGCATATTCGCTTTCATTCGTCAGGCCCGCAGTGATTTCCGGAAGCTTACGTGGATGCCTGAATGCCTCACGGAAACGTTCGTAAAACGGTATAATTTTATCATCCAGAGAAGGCATCGCCCAGAATTCAAATTTGGCCATGTTTCCGGAGAGTGTGGCTATCTCAAAGTCAAATCCAGCCGCACTCATGTGATACATAGGAACCAGCGTTTCCACGGGATGATTTCCCGTCGAGAAGAGTGAACCGTTATCCATCAGCAGATAGCGTTCATCAGCTGCAATCACAAGCACCTTCCTGGCCCCCTGGTAAGGTGCTGGATACTCACTGTCACTTAAATCGGTTACAGGGCTGGTGAATTCATCCAGTGAGTAATCTGAAGGAAAAAATGCGTTGTCTTCAGCTGGATCGATTCTTGGGCTTTTACTTTTCATACCTTTCTCAGGAATAATCATTTAGCACATGATGTTAAATTTTTACAAATTCTAATGTATCTCAGCTTCAGTCGCGCGCTTATTTGCGTTTTTTTGACATAAATCAGAATCTGCAATGGTCGCGTCAGCGAGTTTCAGGAGTCTTGGTTGACGTTAACTTATCTGTTATAAACGATTGTTAGGCGTAATTTAATCAACTGAAACAGGACTGGATAATTTAGAGTGTTTTTAAACAGTTATATGTCAGCCTGTTGGCCTTCACCACTCAGTAGTTTAACGCGTTTTCGGTATTCACCGGGTGTGCAGGAAAAAAGCCGCACAAATGCTTTATGAAATGAGGATTCACTGGCAAAGCCAACGTCGCGAGCAATCGACTGGATTGCGCTATTACCCCGGGATATAAGCTGAGACGCCAACTGTAAACGTAGTGTTGTCAGCAAAGCATGAGGCGAAATACCAGCTACTGCCTTAAAATTTTGAGCAAAACTCGTTCTTGACATATGCGCGCTTCTGGCCAGTTCTTCAATCGTCCATGGATGTGCCGGCGTTGACAGCATATTTTTTATGGCGCTGCCAAGACGGGGATGTACGAGTGTTCTGAAAATTCCATCCTGTTCCGGGACGCTCATTAACCATTCCCTGACAGCTAGGATAAACATAGCTGAGCAGATGTGAGCGCACAGTGCTTCAGAACCCGAAATTCCGTTGCCGGATTCAAGCGCAATGAATGTGAGAGCATCATTCAGCCATTTATGATCCGAATTCCCGTCGGCTGGCGACAGATACAGGATATCCGGCAGAGCCTGTATCAAAAATCGTAAAGAAAAATCCAGACATATACTTCCACAGAGCAAATGCGTGGAAGCCGTATCTGACTGGCTCAGAAGATGAGGAGAGTGATGAGGAAGCAGCACGATAGCCCCTGGCGCAAGGATCAATGATTCCCCTCCAGGCATATGAAGCCTGGCTTTACCATCTAAAACAGCATGCCACCTTACGGTGAGCATTTCTCCGGCAGCATGATGAAGCTGCCAGCCCCTGCTCAAAGTACAGTTTTTATCTATTTTCCCGGTGGGTGTTTTAAAAAAGAGCACATGACTTAGCGCATCCATACAGGTCCCCAGGGCCGCTTCGTTTCATTATTCATCATTACTTCTCTTCGATTTTTATAGCTGAAAGCTTAATGGAGCATAGTCTGATTTTAATATCTTTACTCATTTTAAACGTCAAATAAACTCTATCACCCTACTTTTTTTAATTTTAATGTCTTGAGAGTTAATTACAATGCATTTGAACGAAATGACAGGAAATCTGAACGCAAAGAAATTATTTTTTCATATACAGACTGCTAGTCTAGGCAACTCATACACAAAGTGTTACAGGATTAAAAACCATGAAGTTATCTGCCGTCCTCATTTTATTAGGAAGCGTAGTTACGTTTTCAGCAAATGCTCAGAAAGAAGAGATCCTCCGGCATGTTAGCGTTTCTGCGATATCAGGCACGCCCGCACAACTGGAGAAACACATCGAACATCTGGCCCACGAACATAAAGCGTCTGGATGGAAAATTACATCAATGAAGCTTTCTGATAATTCGATGGCAACAGCCATTTTGTACAAGTAAGGATACCGGTGATGAATAACATTCTGAAATTACTGAGCCAGGGCGACAGAATCGGCCTGACACTCATCAGACTAAGCATAGCTGTTGTATTCATGTGGATAGGTCTTTTAAAGTTTATACCCTATGAAGCGGATAGCATTACACCATTCGTTGCTAACAGTCCAGTCATGTCGTTTTTTTATGAACATCCAGAAGAGTATCAAAAACACATGACCCATGAAGGAGAATATAAACCAGAAGCAAGGGCGTGGCAGACTGCGAATAATACTTACGGCTTCTCTAACGGGTTAGGTGTCGTAGAGGTTCTTATTGCCCTTCTTGTCCTTGCTAACCCTTTGAGCCGCTGGATGGGATTAATAGGTGGAACCTTATCATTTCTTACCCCTCTGGTGACCCTGTCGTTTTTGATCACAACTCCGGAGGCCTGGGTCCCTGATTTAGGCGATTTACACCATGGTTTCCCATACTTATCCGGAGCTGGCAGGTTAGTATTGAAGGATACTCTGATGTTGGCGGGGTCTGTAATGATTATGGCAGACTCTGCACGTTCCATCTTACTGCAAAGATGACATCTAACCCGAGTTCACTGTTAAGTGTGATGTGACGGTTTTCTCTGGAAGAGAAATTTCCTTACCTGATAACGGTTGAGTAAAATGGCTGAGCACATCATGGATCTGCTAGTGATATGACTTGACACCTCTGGTCCTAATTCAGGCGACCCTACACCGGGTCGCCTGTATAAGGACGAACTATTAAACATTTTTATCATAAAAAAACACTAACTCTGCAGGCCGGCTCGCTGGGGGGGCTTTCCGAGCAGACTGCCACTTAAAGGCTAGACCTTAAGTGATGAGTTACTAAGGGTATGTTTGGAAATGAGCTAAACGTACAATAATTGCCGATATCCAAACTAACCACTGTAGCAATGTCGTCCGATTTTGCGTTATACAGCATAATACTCCCCTTTCAAAAGGGTATTTAAGTACATATTTAACTTATGAAAATGCTGAATATTGTGCTGTCAACTTCTATGTCATGGCTGTCATAAATTTTAATATCCATATGATGTAAACCATGATAACTGGTACTTTCGGAAATGTCAGCATGCCACTGCCCCGCATAGAAACTCATAGTTCTGTCTTTTTTCACTTCCTTTAATGCAGCGTTTTTTTCAGCCTCAGGGCCGGTATTTCTCTTAACCGCCTTGACAGTGTACGGTAGTCCTGCTGGAGCACTGAATATTACATGGAAGTTTAGCGACATTCCTTTATCAAGACTTTCTGAGCATGGACAATAAATTTTTCTCTCAACGTTATTTGCAGATGCAGTAAGTACTACAGATGTATTTTTGCTTTCTATTCCATATGGCAAAAATTTAAAATATGCTTCGCGGTCAAAAACATACTGCAAATAATTTATCTGTGATCCTTTGACTCTATAGTTAGGCTTTACATACCGATAATAACGCTTGAATTCTGTACCATCTTCATTTTTCGCCCATTTCCATTTGGTGGATAGATACTCCATCCCTAAACCAAGCAGTGACTTGAGATTATCACCAATCATGATTGTATCTGTATCAGCCGCTTGCTGAAGTTTAGCAGCAACATCAACATGATATGAAGTTGCAGTTACTTCAAAAGCACCTGAAACACCGTAGTTTCCCCATACGATCTCATCATCTTTAGCGTAATCGATGCCCAGCCTGACTCCTATACGCTCTTCTGAACCCTGATCGCCCAGCTCAGGCCGGATAACCTGCTCCATAAACTCAAGTATGTATACACCGGCGTTAATGGCATCAATCGCGCTGTCAATTTTTTTACCTGCTATGGACTTCTCTTCACTGCGGAAAAATGCCATCACAGCATCGCCCATAATACGATGTACATGACCATCAAAAGCTTGAATTATTTCAATAACATATTTTATTATCGTATTCTTTATATTAAAAACCATCTCTGGTGGATAGGTTTTTCCCAGCTTGGTAGAACCGGCTATATCAAAAAACATCGTCACTGCATAGCCGTTTCGGAGCTCATCGTTTACCCGAAGTTTGTCAAAATCTGGATGGCATCCGATAGCTTCATTGACTTCAGCTTTTTTACAAAAAACGTTTCGTAATTCAGTTTTTACATCTCGGAATATAGTTGGCATAGCATCTTCAGCATAGCCTTCAAGGCTTGCTTTAAATGAAGCATCTGCACTATCATTACGTATCCCCTTTTTCACACTTTCAGAAATCGCTTTCTGCTTCGAATCTGCGTACACATTCGACTTTCTTATACTACCCGATTTCATATCACTGCTGACATCCATTCGGGCTTTACCAAAAAGCTCTTTAAATTGCGTACTCATTATATTTCCTTATACAAAAAAGAGGATTAAAGTGTTAATCATTAACGGTATTGCGGCAAAAAGAATTAAAAAGATAGAAATACGATGAAGCCGGTATTTTTCGACCAATCCTTGAGAAAGGGTATACTGCAACGAAATCATTGAACCAATTATTTCATTTACGGGCATCTTCTTTATTAATTCTTCAAATTCACTTTCAGAATTAAACTGTTTTACAGTGTCGATAAATGAGTAAAAATTTCTCTTTGAGGTCGTTTCAACGTAGGGAACAACGGTTTTTCCAACGAAAAAGTATCCGGATAAAAGTAATACTACGGAAACGAGCATTAACGCCTTGAAAACAATAGCCAGATCATGATAATCCTTAATTTCCAGGTAAGCCACTGCACTTCCGACGTTAGTGCCTATAGCTGCCAGTATGGCTGTAATAAAGGTAATAATTATAGTGGATTTGGTATTCGCATAGTTATGAAATCCGTCAGTGCGGGTAATCATCTTTTGAACCAGATCAATATCAAACTTATCTTTTTCATCTAGAGGCATGCTCTTTTCCTTTTTGCATAAAAGTATCCATCCCAGTTGTTTTGATACAAGCCTGCTCAAATACTGGGAAGTTTGTGTTTATGACTTAGCCGACTTATGGTGCGATTATTTTTACGATCCTTCTAGTTGACATCGTACTTAAAATCGAATTTTGTTTCCACTTATTACATAACGCAAAATTACCCTTCTGGTTGGTGTCGTTTTGACACTAGATCCGAAAACCATGAAAAGTCAGAACATGCGAAATAGAAGCACGGTATTGACCTAGTACCACCTGCATTGACATCCCGTTATACTCTGTAAAAACAGGAGGCTGGCGTGAAACTGAAAATGCAGGATCTGAGACTGTTTAATCTCGTGTTTGAGAGCGATGCCGGCTGGATACTCGATTTCTCCAACCGTACGCTGTCGGCTTTTTTTGATGAAGAGCTGAACATTGATATTGATGATGAACGTTATCAGGAGGAGGGAACCTCAAAAGCCAAACGGGTCAGATGTCTGCTGAAACAGGTGGATCGTGAGACCGCCCTGCGGGTTCTTGATGCACTCTGGCGGTACAAAATAGAGACCATGCCTGAGCAGGCCGAACAAAGCCGTAATGACTGGCTCGCACTGATTTCCCGGCTTAACAACGCTGACACCGATACAGCCAAAGGAGCTAGGCCTGTTCAGGTATGGAACGGCGTTGACTGGCCTTCACTGATAGCCGAAATGAACGCGATGAAATCCCTGGCCCCCCATCCCCGTGGTTTCCGGTTTGAAGCATGGCTTGGAGAACTTTTCAGTACCTTTAAGCTTGCCCCACGTTCGTCATTCCGAAACACGGGTGAACAGATTGACGGCAGCTTCCGGCTGAATGATGACTTTTATCTGATGGAAGCGAAGTGGCATCAGAACAGAACGCCGGCGGCAGATTTGCACGTATTCGAAGGAAAACTCAGCACCAAGGCAAAATGGGCCCGGGGAGTTTTCATCAGCTGGATGGGGTTTACTGATGAAGGTCTGACGGCCTTCGGGAAAGGAAAACGGGTGATTTGTGTCAGTGGTTATGATCTTTATCATTCCCTCAGTCACGGTATCGCGCTGCCTGACCTGCTGGAAGCCAAGCTCCGGCATGCGGCTGAAACCGGGGAGCCTTATGCTGAGTTCGACAGGCTTTACACCCTTAAGGACAAAATACCCGGCATGCCGAAATAACCTGCCGGGTAATACAAGTAATTACCCTGAAGAGAGCGCTTTACTTCGCCCAGTCTTCCAGCACCAGGTCCGGAACCCGCTCAAACTCCCGTACATTGTTCGTCACCAGCACCGCGCCGGCGGCGATGGCGTGCCCGGCAATCGCCGTGTCGTTCGGGCCGATCGGCGTCCCGGCGAGGCGCAGCGCGACCTTGATTTCTGTAGTCGCATCCACCGCAGCGCGGTCCCAGGGCAGGATGGCATCAAGGCGGACGCAGAACGCGTCAACCAGTTCAATGTGACGCGGCGAGGCCTTCGGGCCTGTGGCCCCGAAGCGCATTTCAGAATAAGTGATGGCCGAAACAACGATTCGATGGCCACGCAGCACCGCCTGCTCCAGGCGCTTCAGCACCGCTTCAGGCTGCTCGCGCATGATGAACGAGCAGATGTTCGTGTCGAGCATATACATTTTGTTCACAGGTTAAATCGTCCTTCGTCGCTGACAACGTCCTCGCGCTCCGCCATAAAGTCCGGGTCTGCCTTCTCGAGCTGTGCGAACGAGCCCCAGGTCGGCCGGACGGGACGCAAAATAATACTGTCCCCTTCCCGGACGATCTCCAGCTCGCTCACCCCCTCAAAATCCAGATCGCGGGGCAGACGGATGGCGCGGTTATTGCCGTTTTTAAAAATGGATACGGTTCTCATCATTCCCTCCTGGCCGACCGGCCTGTATATATAACTATGTTCAGTATATGCAGATGTAAAGCATATGTATAGTCATAGCATATGCAGATGGTAAGGATATGCGTATGCCGCACCTATGCAGATGTCCAGCATATGGATATGGTTAACCTATGTTGTATTCTCTCTTTTCCCGGTCAGATCCGAAAAAAGGTATCGTAAGAAAGAGCGAAAGAGATACGGCAGGAAAGAAGACAAATCAATAGGCAGATGGGAACGTAAGGTCCGCTTCGAGCGAAAAACAGAGGTTTTAACCGGGCTGTGATTCAGCTCATTGTATTCTTGTTCGCGAAGTTAGATTATCGATAAAGTTCAAGCAGAAAATATGATGAAACTAACTTTTGGTTAGACCCAAATGAAATTAGAACAAGGATAATATAATGACAGTTCGATTGAATAAAGTATCAATAACTAACTTCAGGTCTTGCAAATCCACCGAGGTTTTTCTAAGGCCATATACAGCATTGGTCGGTTATAATAATGCAGGTAAATCAAATATCATATTGGCTATAAAATGGCTCTTAGATGGTTCCCTACTAAGCGATGCTGATATGTACGATCCACAAAAGCCAGTGCGAGTAGAGGGAATAATTGAAGGCATTACTGATGATACGCTGACGCTACTTAGCGAGGACAACCAGCAAAAAATTGCACCATTCATCATAGACAAAACTTTGAGGTTTGCAAGAAAACAGGACACAGAAGTTGTTGATGATGAGAAGTTAAAAGTAAAAAAAATACTTGAGGTTTTTGATGGGACCACATGGAAAAAAACCCCGGTGGAATTGATGGAGCTATCTCTAATCTTTTCCCTGAGCCAATTCATATTCCTGCGATGTCTGATGCTGTAGAGGATACAACAAAAAATAAAGCTGGTACAACAATCGCAAAAATCTTAACTGCAATTGTTAGCGAAATAAAAAAAAGAATATGAATTAAAATTCTCTGAAAATATCTCGGAAATCGGTAAGTATCTTGCGCATGATGGTCCCACTAGGCTTGATGGTTTGAACAAAATCGACAGTGGCGTTAGTCAGAAAGTTAATCAGTTTTTCCCCGATGTAAGTGTGAAACTACACTTTCCTACCCCCACTCTTGATGAAATATTCAAATCAGGAACTTTGAAAGTATTTGAACAACGAGCTGATTCCTCAATAATGCAAGACATCAGTCGATTCGGTCATGGTACGCAGCGTTCAATACAGATGGCTCTGATTCAATATTTAGCTGATCTTAAGAAAAGAAGCGATGATACAAAAAAATCAAATACTCTTATTTTCATTGATGAACCAGAGTTATATTTACATCCATCGGCTATAAATTCTGTGAGAGAATCTCTGGTTGCTTTAAGCGATCTTGGATTCCAAGTAATCATCTCAACTCACTCGGCCAGCATGCTCTCAGCAAAACACGCCTGCAACGCTATACAGGTTTTTAAAAGCTTCGAAGGTACTATAGCCCGAAAAACCATTTCGGAAAAAATACAAGAACTATATGAGGCATCTTCACCACAACTTCACTCTGCATTTGCTTTATCTAATTCATCATTTATCTTATTTTCAGAAGAAGTTTTATTAGTTGAGGGTAAAACAGAAACGAATGTATTATGCGCACTTTATAAAAAAATTAGAAAGTATGAACTTAACCCTGCCAAGACAAGTATTGTTGCTGTAGATGGCAAAGGTAGTCTTTTGAAAATGGCCAATGTAATCAGTTCAATAGGGATAAGAACGCGAATCCTTGCCGATTGTGATTTTTTATCAATACTACTGACAACCTCTCACCATGAAGTATTAAGTAGTGAATGCGATGAATTACTCTCATCTTTAACCAGTTTGTCGGACCCCCAGAGTTTGCAACTTGCTAACCCCATTATTTCTATAGACTCACTAAAAAGCAGTTCAAGCAAAGACTTTATAAAAATCTGCAATCATCATGAAGTAAAATCCTCCATCAAAAAAATCCATGATAAATTAAAGAGTGATGGGATATATATTTGGAAGTCAGGGGATATTGAGCAAGTATATGGGTTTGGGAAAAAACAAAGCGAATGGGATAATTTATTAGATTGTTTAAGTGATGATGCAAAAGATGTTCGTGTCATTATTAAGAACTATGATGAAATGGAAGATTTTATTTTATGGATTTGACTCTCACCCTGACTAAATAATACTGGTCAGGGGGGGGGTAAGATAAAAAATATCTTATCTCAACTGAGCACTATGATTAGTGTAGAACAACGTGTCACGTCCGCTTCTGGCACGAAGCTTGAGCGAGGAGCGGAACCTACATGTCGCTATCATCGGTTATGAAGCATCCTGGCAGTAGCTAATTAAAATAACTCCCACTAGAACTGTTGGAGTTATTTGTGCGATTAAAACTCTATAATTGATCAATAAATTACTTTAGACGCTCAAACTCAAGCGAGTATTTCGTCGCAGACTTTATTGACTGAAACCATTTCACATGTTCCCACTCCGCTCCCGATAATAAATTCCGTAATGTCTGCTTATCTCTTTCTGCCATTCTTAGCCCGAAGGCAATGGAGTTTACTGCATCCGGTTCGAACTTATATGCAACGGACTTAACGAAAACTAATCGCCGTTCCCTCTCATATTTCCAGCTTGTATATTTTGTTCCAAGAATTGACATTAGAATATCGCCAGCGATAGATTTTAAGTTATTCATTCCATAGATACACTCAAAATAATTGAAGCGTTCAATTATTTCTTGAAAAGGGTACTCATCTTGATAAGTCACATCTATGGGGTATATATAAGAGCCTTGAGGTCTAATTTTGTGCTCTTTAAATCCTATACATATGCCTTTATGCTCATCAGCATAATGTGACCACATTAACTGATTCTTACGGGCTTTACTAAATGAACAAATACCAGTTGAACTTAGTTGTTGATGCAGATACTCCTCATAAGCCTTGCGCTCTGCAGTTGGAATTGGATAGCGGGCCCACACAGCATCTAAAACTTCATTTATAGAAGACTCTGCTTCAAATGGATCATTCAACGTGGCTGGTGAAGCAAACCAAAGTTCTCGATTTAATAGTAGTTCTAAGCAGCTTTTATCAAATTTACGATATTTGAAAAGGATTCGACTTCTTGGGAGTTGTGTCATCTGACTAAAATTTCTTAAATTCTGGATGCTATAAATTTAAGGCAATTTGAGGCGTAAGTATAGAATATTCAACGTCTGCTTCTGGCACAAAGCGGACATTTATTACCTCGACGCACTCCGGTTTTGGAGTACGCCATACCCTCCTGTGAATGAGCGTAGCCAGTTACCGTAAGAGTGAAAGCTCAGATGGTATCTTTATTAAGTAAGATGGCGTCGTCAACCTCCCTTATCATACCCGTCAGGTTGGCTTCCTGTCTGGCCTTTATATCTTCAAACCGTTCCATAAGTCCTGTGATACCAAAAACAGTACAGATCACATCCAGGTCAAGCCGCAGATAATCACCCTGATTACTGCTGCTGACTGCCGTGCGCAGATTAAGCAACATTTTCAGAAAATCACGGTCAGACTGGTCAACTCCTGAGATCCACTGCGCGACGGTTTGCTCGTCTGCTATGTCACGCCATGCGTACAGGAAGGTTGCCAGATACGGTACATCTGGCATTTTTTTCTGAATGTGTTTCTCCTGCAACCGCTCATTTAGCGCATTGCTGAAAAGGGTTATTTCATCCTGAGTGAAAACAGCGTCGCCCTGACCGGAGTTATTCCGAATATTGCGCAGAAAGACTGTCGCCCAGACAAATGCGCGGGTATGCCTGAAACAACGGGTTATAAAATGAATTGCCTGGCTGCGGCGCTGATCAAGCATCTGCTTAGCCAGCTGGCTGACCAGACCATCGATGCCCGTCTTCTCCTGGCGAAAGAAGATGTCCCGTTTTCTGTACCATGGCAGGACCTGATCGCTGCAGTTAAAGAAGAATTTCAGCAAATTACGCTTCACGCCGGCTTCCGCTCCGGCCGTCACGGAAGGGGAAAGGCGAGTCAGAATGTGCTCAAACCAGGTCCGGGATGACACGCCGTTACTGGTCACACTGTCCAGAAGACGCCTTTTCAGACCGGGATAATCACTCGCGGCAAGCTCTATAATGGCACTGATATCTTCATCAGACATGACGTTCTGGGGTGAAGAATATGAAAAATAATAGCGCCAGTACTCAGTGCTACACAGCCTGTGTTTCTGGCGGTAGAGTTCAGTTACCTGTAGGGGTATATTTTCAAATAGCCGGAGATGAGCAGGCTCAAACCCGGATATTCCCGGCAGCCATGCACGAAGCTCCCATAACGAACCTGCGCGGGACGGGCCAAACTTCTTGAGAGCCTCAGCAAGTTCAGCCTTCAGGGCATTCTGTATTTCTTCATGGGCTATGCCGTCCCGGCTTTCAACCACAGACCATACGGTGAGGTACTGCTCCACCCAGCTGGCAAAGGCAGGGTTAACCACAGAAATCAGCTGCAGCAGGCACAGGTCGGGAAAATACACATAATCACGCAGCCCTGGATAGCGGAAGCGGATGGCATTCAGTACCTGATTGACTTCACGGGGCGTACCAAGACCCGCACCGTATACATCCACATAGTGAGAAAAGAGTTGTAATGACTCATGCTCTGTTACAGGTCCGGATACTTCCTGCCATATGGCCAGGGCTCCCCGATAAAACTCGCTGCGTAAAGCGAAGTTTTCCGGACGCGGCAGGCTGAACGAGAGCGGAATGATTTTTTGTAGGTAAAGAGCACCGTTTTGCACTTGGAGGGCTGTTTCAACAGCATGTGCCAGCACGTCCCGGTCGTAGCACATGACGTAGCGGAATCGCGAGAAGTCCGCGACCGACCGTACCATACGAAGCACTTCCACCGCCTGCGCAGGCTCCAGACGATCCAGATCGTCAATCACAACGATAAAGCTGATGTCCAGCGCAGCAATTTTACCTTCAATGTCAGCCCGGAGTTCAGCCGCAGTCTGTTCCCGTCCCTTCAGGCTGGTTTCCGCCAGGGCGTCCATGCCGTCGGCGACAAGTCCCAGGCCCGGAAAAAAATTACCGGCGAATCGCGTCACCGGCGCAAGCCGGCGCGAGGTCTGCTGCGCGTAGTTAAGGATATTTTCTGCGAGAGGCGCTAACTTTCCGGTCTGGGCCATGACCGACGTATCCAGCCTGGCCAGTCTGGCCGCGATGGTCATCATCAGCGCGTTTACCGGACTTTCATCCGGTGAGTTGACCCAGGGGGAGAAAACCACAATCTGCGTGGTGGTCGGAACCTGAGTCTTCAGGTGTTCAGTCAGTAAGTTCAGCAGGCTGGTTTTACCGGAACCCCACTGCCCTTCGATACCAATCACGGTGCTGACATTTTCATCCAGGGCGCTGATGCTGCGCGCCAGCCCCTCTGCTATCGCCGTATACCCGTAACGGTCATCTTCAGCCTTCAGTACCGGGCCTTCAAAGCCTGCGCGGGACAATGCATTTTCAGTCGCCATCTACAGATCTCCGTACAGGCCGCGCAGCCCGGTCAGGGCCTCCGTGAGCATACCTTCCGCGCATTTAGCGGTGAGTTCCCGGACCAGCGCCTCAAACGCCTCCGCTGACATAAAAATTCTTAACCCGTCGATGCCGAAAAATCCCTCCTTCGTGACGTGTCCGGGCGGGGAGAACATCACGCGCTCCCCCTGGTGACCGTGTGCCAGGGCTTCCGGATGGCGGGCGTACAGGCTGAACAGTCCCAGCAGTTCGGAGAAGGTCTCCCAGCCGTACGGCACCACGAAGTCCTGGCCGGTGATCAGCAGGTGCAGACGGGGCGTGGTGTACCAGGCCCCCGGCCGTTCTCCGGGGTGCTGTCCGTCAATGCGGATCTCCAGGCGCAGCGTACCGGCCTTAATGGTTTCCGTGACGGCCGGGATCACCGGGCGCAGCTCCTGAGCCAGATCTCTTGCCTTCTCCCCGCTCCAGTCCAGCCCGCGCAGCATCAGCGGGAAAACGGCCTTCAGCCGCGGCAGGGTGAAAATCCCGGCCAGCGCACTGTCGGGAATATCGGCGAGGTTAAAACAGTCGCTCTCGAGCGGACGCAGGAGGTGTTCGGCATACATCTGGTCCACAACGGGGCGCAGCTCTGCACGGAAGGCATCAAACTCTTCCGTCCAGTTTTCCCCGGACAGGCGGAAGATCCCCTTCAGGTAATGACCGTCCACCGGGCGGTCATGCTCCACCTGCCAGGCCAGCAGGTCGCGGGTGATATCGAGCAGTGTGTCAAGAGCCGGGAGCGTGGCCACTCTGTTCCGGCCGCCAATAAAGGCCTCCCGGGCATACGCCAGGATGAAGCGCAGCTCATCCCGGGAGACCAGAGCGGTGCCGACGGTCTGGCCGAGAATGATATGCCGGTACAGCTGTCGGACCGTCGCCTCCGGATCGGCGACCAGCTGAAAATATCCGTCGCCGGGCGCGACCGTTTTCAGTCCGTCATCGAGGAAGCGTTCGGCCAGGGCGTTGACCGAAGTATTTTCCCGACCGGCGCGCACTTTGAGCGCCTCGATCAGCTTTTTGTGAAAACGCAGGTTAAGCTGGCTGAGCATCATCGCTCCTTTCATGTTTGTTTTGTTCTTTATGCTAACCTAGCATTTATAATGTTTTCTATTAATTAATTTGTTTTGAATATTAAGTTTGTGATGAATCCGGAATTACTGAAAGTGATGACAGTAGCGCTACAGCAACTCTTGTCCCTTCTCATTTCCGCGCAGATCCGAAAACCCTGAGTTCCGGATCTTCTTCAGCCCCACCGGCGCGCTGCGGCGCTGAAACACAATATGTGCCACTCCGTCAGCTGCATTTACTCCTATATGTTGTGTTATCGCCCTATCCCGTGAGCGTCCGCTCACCTCCGAAAAAGGGCGGTATGGTTATTCCGTGTCCGTGGTACACTTCCGGAAAGTCTTAAATAAGAAAAAAATCGGATCACATTAAAACCGGCATTCGGTAATTTAATGGAGTGGTTATATGGCTGCTTACTATCACTTAGGTAACGTTAAATCACAGAAAATATGAGTACGTGAATATTCAGGCAGGTGACGAGTGAAGGGTTGCACAGGTGACTGTACCTCGCATAATAATTACCAATTGTAACTATTTACTGGGAAAGGATTGAGAATGACACTTTACGAAATTATCCAGGAACTGGAGAAGACTGGTCACGACGATATCTGGATTATGACATCTGATAATGGCGACAGTTATAAAAAAGCACCAATGTTCCCGGGGTCATGGCTCCATCCCAAAATTGTCTCCCGTGATGGACGGGTTATAGCTGACCGAATCGCAAAACCATATGACTGGTCTCTCTGTGGAGACTGGAGAAATGTATCGATACGGCCACACAGTGCAGCGCCTTACCAGGCAGTCTCGCTCAGGGGGCATATCACCAGTGTACGGGAGAAAGCTGTACTCGAAGCCATTCTGCCGGGTGGTAATGACACTTCTGATAAAAAGCGGCTCTGAAATACAATCGGCAGGCGGGATTTCTCAATAATACAGCACAGGCACCATAAAAAAGGAGGGTGGCCTTATGCCGGACAACATGATTGAAAATCTGGCGAACGCGGTCACACATCCGGTGACGGTTCAAGTCATTAACCAGAGTCCTGGAATCTGGGGAAACGTAGCTACCGGACTTATCACTGGCCTACTGACTGGTGGTATTACGCTGACTGGCATCTGGCTGACCCATTTTTTCACTCAGCGTCGGGAGAAGTTGACGTCAGAGGATAAACTGAAACGGGAGCAGCATTTTATTGCGACTGAACTGATATTCACTCTGGAAAAATTCGCGGAAAAATGCGCCACCATCGCGACGCACGGAGCTTATGAAAACAGGTACTGTCTTTCCGGGGGAGAGGTTGACCTTCCTGAGATTGACGTCTCTGATGTCAAAGGTGACTGGCGTGTGCTTCCGGCCAGACTTATGTACAGGATAAGTGAGCTCCCGGTACTGAAACTGTCCTCTGACAGGATAATCACCACCGGCTACCGTGCTCCTCCTTATTTTGAGGATGCAACTGCTACCCGCCGCTACGAATACACCCGTCTCGGGATCAGAGCTATCGTTCTTGCCCGCAGCCTGCGCAAACTGGCTGGTTTTGTTCAAACTCGTTCCGATGAGACTATCTGGCCTGCCAAGAGGGCTCTCATAAAGGTCTGGACGCTGGAGAAGAGAAGACGCCGGAATTTGGAGATGATTTTCGCGCAGGAGCAGGTGAGAGCTGATTTAATCCGGAGCACAAAATGACGGACAGTAATCGCGATAGCGGAGTCAGCTCCTGACTATGTCAACAACAGCCATTTATCGCCTCACTCTGACGAGAAAGCATGATCAATGAAACCGCATTATCTGTCCATTGGGGACAATAAACAATGATGCCGACCATATCAGGCCAGGGCGTTTCTTTTTCTGCCGCGCAGCTGCCGGTGGCTATCGACTACCCGGCCGCACTGGCCCTGCGCCAGATGGCGCTCGTTCAGGACGAACTGCCTAAATACCTGCTGGCGCCGGAAGTGAGCGCCCTGCTTCACTATGTCCCCGATCTCCACCGAAAGATGCTGCTGGCAACCCTGTGGAACACCGGAGCCCGAATTAACGAGGCGCTAGCGCTGACCCGGAGTGATTTTTCTCTGGCGCCGCCCTACCCGTTCGTGCAGCTGGCCACACTCAAGCAGCGGGCGGAGAAGGCGGCCCGAACGGCCGGCCGTTCGCCTGCCGGCATTCAGACGCATCGCCTGGTTCCGCTTTCTGATGCGAGCTATGTCAGCCAGCTGGAGATGATGGTGGCCACTCTGAAAATACCTCTTGAACGTCGTAACAAGCGAAGCGGCAGAACCGATAAGGCACGTATCTGGGAGATTACCGATCGGACCGTCCGCACCTGGCTCAGCGAAGCGGTTGAAACGGCTGCGGCCGATGGGGTGACGTTCTCCGTGCCGGTGACGCCACACACGTTCCGCCACTCCTACGCCATGCACATGCTGTATGCCGGAATTCCGCTGAAGGTGCTGCAGAGCCTGATGGGGCACAAGTCGATCAGCTCGACGGAAGTCTATACAAAGGTATTTGCGCTCGATGTTGCTGCAAGGCATCGTGTGCAATTTTCAATGGCAGAGGCTGATGCTGTTGCCATGCTGAAAAAAAGATAACTAAATTTGTCAAAATTTACAGACAGTTGTAATGACATCCACTTATTCGATAATAAATTAATCTTGCGTTACGTGAAAACTGACAGGGGTCCAGGCTGTACCAGGCCGGAATTCACGTAACGCACTTTACGTCTTCTTCATTACTTACCTTTTCGTTCCGATCCTGTTCATCCCTGCATTGCCCCCTTTTCTTCATAACGCATTTCACTGTTGCCGAAAGCCCATGGGGTCGACTTTGCGACCGCGGCCGCACTCAGAAGGATGGCCACTTTAACCGGCGCCACCCTGGCGTACCTACTCGTCCCCGAAGTGAGAGCCCTACTCTTCTATATGCCGGATCTTCACCATTAAATGCTGTTCTCTACTTTCTGGAACACGGGAGTGCGGATCAGTGAATCCCGGACGCTGCCCCAGGAATCCTTTGATCTCGGTGGGTTAAGACCCTTTGTGAAAGTACTGGGCTAAGGGCATCCGCCCTGACGAACAATATTGACTAAGTGATGAAAGTAAACATATCGCAGTGAAGATGTTGAGCAGACTGCCCGCTCTTCCACACACCGCAGTCAATATCAATACTCCGGTAGGCCTATCCGCATATCGCAGTCAAGGCAAGCAAAACCTAAACGGAATGATGAATCAGTATAAATTGACTGTGGTATGCGCTCTGCATACCACAGTCAACAAACTCTAAAACGGCATTCCTCAGTCATTTCCCGGTTTCACGCTGGCGAGCGCTTTTGCTAGTTTCTGAGGATCAATACCTGCAGCCTTCAGGGCTTTAATAACTTCGTCATAGTTCTGCTCAGGTACTTCCTCTTCCGGCTCACGGGGAACAACGACCTTGCTACTGATGAGTTTCGGATTACGGTAATGCACGCTGAAGTAGGTGGCCCGGCCGCGTTTGAATTCGGTGTAATCCAGATAGCCGATATCCTTCAGCTGCGCCATGGCTTTGCGCACCGTGTGGTTCTGCGTGTAGAGGTTAGACGTCAGGTTGAGTCTGTCTCGCATACGCTTCATGGAGATGGGGGCCGGATTCTGTGGCAGACTTTCAATGTAGGTATAGAGTGCCTGTGCGGACTCCTTGCGCTGCAGGGCATCAATGGCTTTCAGACGCAACAGGACCCGCCTGTCCATCTGATAAAGCTCAAAGAGCTTGGGCTCTGCCCTGATCTCCACGACATCGGCAGTGATGTCGTAATAGGCAGACTGAACCAGGTGCGTAGTCCACCCTTTCGTTTCACTCTGAAACTTGAGGGTTACGGATGCCAGCTTGAACAGGGAGTTGCTTATCCTGTCACGCATTTTCTTGTTAGAGCGCCGGGAGTCAAAGCCACACATTTTAACAAACTCAACAAAAGACAGCTTGAGCGTGTCATCCTTAACGCCAAAATCATACATTGAACGGATGATTCCAAGCCAGACTTTGAAGTCCGTATCCATATCGAGGCGCGATCCGGTGATCCTGACATCGGTATACCCTTCACTCCGGGCAATGGACAGCTGTACGAGCTCCTCAGTCGCATCCGTGACGTTTTTGCGGTTCGTCTTACTCCTAGAGGTCGATTTGAGGGTAGGAACGAACAGACCAAGCCTCATGAGCGCAACAGGCTGAACAGTACTGGCGCTGTTGACATCCAGCTTAACAACTTCACCCGTTGTCTTATTGACCTCCTGAAGATTCAGGGGTAACTCATTATTTTCCATAGCCATTTTATTAACCCGCGGTTATCCACAAACGAAAGTATATACGCATATCACAGTCAACGGAAATACATACCCCAGTTAATACAATTGCATACCGCAATAGTTGATCTCGCACACAACAGTCAACATACCACACACCACAGTTAATGAAGATAGTCTCCAGGCTCAGGCGTAGCGGGGCGCTAAACGATCCGGGGATCTCTTTTTGATCTCAACATGATCTCCTTAAGGATCAATTACTGGATCGAAATATGGAATAACAGCCAGCATCCAATACATATGGACCACTGACATGACACAATGTGAATCTTGGTACAACAACCCAGTAATACAACACCAGGAAAGGCAATAGTCTTGACTGTGATATGCAGAAAAATGCATGTCATTACTCTTCCCTATTCCTATTCAGCTTCATACCGCAGTCAATAATCTGCATACTATAGTCAATTCCTTACCATTCAGTTCCTTCCAGTGGAGCTTCGTTAGCTTCAGAGCGTCAGCCACACCTTGTTAGTACGGAGTAATTCCGCTTCCTCGACGCATGCGCCTACGCGCGCATACTTTCTGCGGCGAGCGGATGATATTGACTGAAGCATGCGGCAGCCTTTCAGGCGGATGCTGAACTGAACAAGACTATATTTTGATCGGCTTTGCAATATTTAAGACGGTTTGCAACTTTAATGTTGCTTTGCGCCTTTTACCAAGATTTAATAGATTAATGCAAAGATAATAATAAGGAACAAAGAATGGGACTGATGGAAACGCTTGACCAGTGCATTACGGCCGGTCATGAAATGACGAAAGCTATCGCGATTGCACAGTTTAACGATGATAGCCCGGAAGCCAGGAAAATTACCCGTCGCTGGCGTGTGGGTGAGGCCGCCGATCTGATTGGCGTTTCTTCTCAGGCAATCCGTGATGCAGAAAAAGCAGGACGCCTTCCCCATCCTGATATGGAAATGCGTGGACGTGTAGAGCAGCGGGTGGGCTACACCATTGAACAAATCAACCATATGCGGGATGTATTTGGCACCCGTCTGCGCCGTCCTGATGACAGCGTTCCGCCCGTCATCGCGGTGGCAGCACATAAAGGGGGTGTCTATAAGACATCTGTATCTGTACATTTGGCACAGGACCTGGCGCTGAAAGGGCTGCGAGTACTGCTTGTCGAAGGGAACGATCCTCAAGGCACAGCCTCCATGTACCACGGCTGGGTCCCTGATTTGCATATCCATGCCGAAGACACACTGCTGCCTTTTTATCTTGGTGAGCGCGATGATGCAGCCTATGCCGTCAAAGCCACCTGCTGGCCGGGTCTCGACATCATACCTTCATGCCTGGCTCTGCACCGCATTGAGACAGAACTAATGGGAAGGTTTGACAACGGGAAACTGCCGACAGAACCTCATATGATGCTTCGCCTGGCCATCGAAACAGTGGCCCATGATTATGATGTCATTGTTATCGACAGTGCACCGAACCTCGGTATTGGTACCATCAATGTCGTCTGTGCTGCAGATGTACTCATCGTGCCAACGCCAGCAGAGTTATTTGATTACACCTCTGCCCTTCAGTTTTTTGACATGCTGCGCGACCTGTTAAAAAACGTGGACCTGCAGGGTTTTGAACCTGACGTTAGAATTCTTCTGACCAAGTACAGCAATAACAATGGCTCACAGTCACCCTGGATGGAAGAACAGATCCGCGATGCCTGGGGAAGCATGGTACTGAAAAACGTTGTTCGCGAGACCGACGAAGTCGGTAAAGGTCAGATCCGTATGAGAACGGTGTTTGAGCAGGCTATCGATCAGCGCTCATCTACAGGAGCCTGGCGAAATGCGCTGTCTATCTGGGAGCCTGTCTGTAATGAAATTTTTGATCGCCTGATTAAACCTCGCTGGGAGATCAGATAATGAAACGTGCACCAGTCATTCCAAAACATACCGTAAAAGATATCCGCCCCGAAACTGAACCTTCAGCGGCACCCGCTGCACCGATGGTTGATTCATTAATTGCACGGGTTGGAGCCATGGCCCGCGGGAATACCATTCTGCTTCCGGTTTGTGGCCGGGAAGTGAAATTTATTCTGGAAGCGATCCCGGGCGAGAGTGTTGAGACGGCATCAAGAGTCTGGTCAGGTAATGAACGTGACCAGGAACTACTGACCGAAGACGCGCTTGATGATCTGATTCCCTCTTTTATGCTGAGTGGTCAACAGACGCCTGCGTTCGGACGAAGGGTAGAAGGTGTCATTGAAATTGCTGATGGTAGTCGCCGTCGTAAAGCCGCCATACTGACATCATCAGATTATCGTGTTCTCGTCGGGGATCTCGATGACGAACAGATGATGGCTTTATCACGGCTGGGTAATGATTATCGTCCTGTCAGCGCTTATGAACGGGGCAACCGTTATGCACAGCGGTTGGAAAATGATTTTAACGGCAATATCTCTGCTCTGGCTGAAGCTGAGAATATTTCCCGTAAAATCATCACGCGTTGCATCAACACGGCCCATTTGCCAAAATCAGTGGTTGCCCTGTTTACTCATCCTGGTGAACTTTCCGCCCGCTCTGGGGAGATGCTGTACAAAGCATTTTCGGGAAAAGAAGCTTTATTGTTGCAACGGACACAACAGCTTCATGAGCAAAAGAAAGCGGGAGTTATCTTTGAATCCGAGGAAGTTATTGGTTTACTGACGGATGTTCTGAAAGAGCCATCAGGTAAAAAAGTAAACCTTAATACCCGTCATCAATTTGTACCTGGTGCGACAGCCCTATACAAAGGCGATAAGGTGATTTTTAATCTCGATAAATCTCGTTTGCCTGCCGAGTGTATCGAGAAGATAGAAAGCATACTGCGCGACTTACAAAAAGTTTAGCCTGTTTAATGATACACGCGAGAGTCTTCATTAATTTCCAATATCCTTAATGCGTTACATGCTGCTTCGGAATATATACATCCGAAGCAGTTATTTTCTGCACTATAGCCCAGTGTTGTTAAAAAGATCTGTTTACTTCTCCCAACCTGATTGTTACCACAATCTAAAGATCCAGTTTTTTCTAGTTTTCCTTAACTAGTTCCGCAGTTCACCCCTCAACCTGCATATCAGAACTCAGACGGTAACCCATCCCGGAATACTGATTTCATACACCAGATTAACTGGGACCACGGTCCCACTTCCTACTTGCGTGTCAGAACTCACCCGTCAAGCCCGCTTGGAATATCGATTCCACACGCCGGATTTAACTGGGACCATGGTCCCACTCTATTCAGCTGTTTCTATCACAATACAGATTTTGAGATTGTTACTGTGATTCCTGTATTAGGTGCGTAAGAAGATTATGTTCGTTTTGTTCCCTGGTGCTTCCTCGCTCACTCGCGGGCTTCGCCCTGTCGTTCGGCTGCGGCGAGCACTACTGGCTCTCTCAGAAAAGCAGAATTTATCTGATCCTCGCAACGGGAATATCTTTCCAGCGGGTGGTGTACGCAGGGGAGAGCATATCGCGTTTCATTTGCCATGATGGCGCTATCCCTCGCCCGGCAAACCAGATCTGTCCCAGACCGGAATGATTAATGCCATCGAGAACCTTCATCAGCTCAGAACTGTGAGGACGTGGCGGACGTTCGTCGAACAGCTGCAGCTGCGAAACGCCGGAGCCGGTGAAGTCATTCAGCATCACACCGGCTTTGGCATACCGATGCCCATCCTTCCAGATACGCTCCAGAGCCGTTGTGGCGGCCGCAATGATGTCACGGGTGTCCTGAGTAGGTGTAAGCAGTTTCTCCGTGGCCACGTTGCCGTAGTAAGGCTCTTTAATGGCGAACGGAGACGTTTTGATGAATACGGAAATATGCCGGCAATACTGGCGCTCTTTACGCAGCTTTTCTGAGGCCCGCTCTGCGTACTGACAGACAGCCTGCCGCAGCGAATCGTATTCAGTGACCTTCTCACCAAAGCTGCGGCTGCAGACTATCTGCTGCTTTGTTGGCGGGGCTTCCTCAAGCGACATGCAGCTTTCTCCGTTCAGTTCGCGCACTGTTCGCTCGAGAACGACGGAGAAATTTTTGCGGATGAAGGCCGGGTTCGTCAGGGCCAGATCGAGCGCGGTCTTAATGCCCAGAACATTGAGCTTGCGTGCAATACGGTTTCCCACGCCCCAGATCTCTTCGACCGGCTGCAGTGAAAGCAGTTTCCG
>OKVW01000218.1_pt1 | contig 37653 bp, 34 predicted proteins | sample 1606991 | NCBI WGS metagenome assembly OKVW01 (sample SAMN03281021, study PRJEB24777) | human gut metagenome | isolation source: fecal sample PR177 from 1 month old male Malay infant, vaginal delivered... | reverse complement strand
TCAAAATCAACCGTAGAAATACGTGCCGGTTCGAGTCCGGCCTTCGGCACCATCGGAACATCAATAGACGTCAACGGGCGTCTTTTTTTGTGTCTGAAATCCAGTATCCGCAAGGCTTTCCGCGATTTTCCTTTCAACAGAAGTCAATCTGAGTCAACCCACATCAAGTCGCTTGTGAGTATAGAACCGAGTATATATGCTGGTTCGATAATGGTTGTATACTCACAGCGGCACATGGAAGGAGAACTTTTATGGCTCTGACAGATATCAAAGTGCGTTCTGCAAAACCGCAGGAAAAGGAATACACCCTTGTCGATGGGGATGGCATGTTTTTGCTTATTCACCCTAACGGCTCAAAATACTGGCGGTTCCGCTTTCGGTTTGGCGGTAAACAGCACCTTATGGCTTTTGGGGTTTATCCTGAAACATCGTTAGCCGATGCGAGGCAGAAGAGGGAAGAGGCAAGAAAGCTGGTTGCTGCTGGTATTGATCCTCGCGAGCACAAGCGGGCTGTAAAAGAAGAGCAGGCGAAAGAGGCGGTTACCTTCGAGTCCGTTGCCAGAGAGTGGCACGCTACTAATAAGAAATGGTCAGAGGATCACAGTCGACGGGTACTGAAGAGCCTGGAAGATAATCTGTTTCCCGCTATTGGCAAGCGTAACATTGAAGTGCTGAAGACTCGCGACCTGCTTGCACCCATTAAAATCGTAGAGGCTACAGGCCGCTTTGAAGTAGCTTCTCGTCTTCAGCAGCGAACCACAGCAATCATGCGCTATGCAGTGCAAAGTGGCTTGATTGATTACAACCCGGCCCAAGAGATGGCTGGAGCAGTTGCTTCCAGTAACCGTGTCCATCGCCCTGCACTTGAGCTGAAACGTCTACCTGAACTACTCCACCGAATTGACGGTTATACGGGACGACCTCTGACCCGCTTGGCTGTTGAACTCACCTTGTTAATCTTCATTCGTTCCAGTGAACTGCGCTTTGCGCGTTGGTCTGAAATCGATTTTGAAACGGCAATGTGGACGATACCGTCTGAACGAGATGCTATTGAAGGAGTAAAACATTCACAGCGTGGCTCGAAAATGCGTACCCCCCATTTAGTGCCTTTATCACGGCAAGCGTTAGCAATCCTTAAAGAGGTTTACAAGATTAGTGGCGGTCGTGATTTTGTTTTCGTTGGCGATCATAACCCTCGTAAGCCGATGAGTGAAAACACGATAAACAAGGCGCTGCGGGTGATGGGGTACGATACAAAGGTTGAGGTTTGCGGGCATGGTTTCAGGACTATGGCATGTAGTTCATTGATTGAGTCAGGATTGTGGTCGAGGGATGCAGTGGAGCGGCAGATGAGCCATCAGGAGCGTAACTCCGTGCGAGCGGCTTATATCCATAAGGCGGAACATTTGGATGAGAGAAGATTGATGTTGCAGTGGTGGGCGGATTACTTAGATGCTTTATACGATAAGACAACTACCCCCTTTGATTTTGCAAAACGTCACAACCCAATGAAATAACGTTAACATACCACTTTATTGACATCATTTGATTGTCTATGAGGGAATAATATATTGTAAATTCAATATGTTATTGTATCTTTGGTGTTTCTATTAAAAATAGGCGGTTATTCTTTAATAGTAGATGATCTAAATTATCTACTACTAAGTTGATATTCAGTAAATCAAACAAATATAATCGCGTCACTACCCATCATTTTTTTATTGTGGTATAGTGTGAGGAGGATGTTTTTGGGGGGGTTCTATGGCTGGCTGGGCGCTCGATGTGTGCAAAAAAGGATTTAAATCCGCATGTGTGATTTTAGTCGCCATTTTTATGGTATCAGTTTTTCTATTTTTAATGACTTATTTTTTCCAAAATCCTCTTAAAGAGTATTTTAGCGCAGGGAAACATTTTTTATTTAGTGATAATTTAACTTCGGCTTCATTGAAGGATAAAAAATTGCTAATGAATTTAATGTCTAAAGGTTATATATTTAGCAGCAATGATTTGCTTGAAAGGGTCGGTAGTTATTATGCTAATACGATTACTATATTGATTTTCTTTTGTACTTTTGCGTGCGTATTTGCAGTGTTTTACATAAAAATGAATACCGAGGATAGGTTTGATCAGACCATTAAAGATAAGGTTGGTTATTTTTTCACGAATGACCGAAGCTTTTCAGAGGAAATGACTCGGTTAAGTAATTCGGCTGCATCGGATGCGGTTAGTTCTGAATTGGAAAGGATGATGTTAGATGATGAAATTGAGCAAGTTAAACAAGAGATGAGCGATCAGATTGCATCGTTATCTGCTCAAATTCAAAGTTTACAAGAGGCAGTGTCATTATTATCGCCGGAAAGCGATCCTGATTTAGAGGGCGATGCTGAGGAAATTGCTGTTGCTCATATTCAGTCGGGAAACAGGGGGTAATATGGCTATTCTAAGAAGAAAAACTGCTAACCCTAGTGATAGTAAATCTATTGCGGCAGCAAACTTAACTAATCCAGAATCGGTGATTCGATTAGCAAGTAGTATGGGAATTATTACAGTCCCTTTTGATCTTGATAATTTTATCCCGAAATTGGGGATTGCACTGAATAGAGTTATTATGGATAACGATATTTCAGGAAAACTAGAAAAGAATAAAAGTGGTGTTTGGGAAATAAGTGTTAATGCTCTTCATCACCCGAAGAGACAGCGTTTTACATTGGCACATGAATTAGGTCATTATTTTTTACATCGCAATCAAAGTAATTTATTCACTGACAAATCTTTGTATCGTGGAAAAGATATGAATTCAATGGAGTATGAGGCTAATAATTTTGCTGGAGCCATTTTAATGCCAAAAGAGGAACTTATTTCGTTCATGAAAGAATCAAATGACATCGATAATATTGCTGATCATTTTAATGTTTCTGCTCTTGCTGCTAAAATTCGAGTGGAAATGATAAAAAGGGACTATTATGCCTACTAATTACTATCCTATATTAAAAACTACAATAGCAGAAATGCGGGCGTTAAAAAATTTAGACGCTATCACATGGGAGCGTTTTACTCCAATTTTAGAATTAACTAAATCTAGAAAAAGTAAAAATAATCAAGAAAGTTGTGTATATAGAAAAATAGAAGAAATTAAAGAACTTGTTGGAACAAATGAATTCATATTGGATTTAACAAGCATCGAGTCGTTATCGAATGAACAGATTGAATCATTTCAATCGGATATAAACGGTTTTGAAAATTGGTGTAACTTTATTTCAGTTGTGCGTTCAAACAATATGAATGTAGTTCCTGTCCTTATAGCCTATCCTGATAGCTCGTTAGACGATTTACTTCTTGAATCAAGGCAATTATGTACCACGGTAAATAAAATAGCTGTAAGAATTCCAGTATGTGAACCCGATCTGGATGATTTATTTCTCACTTTACGAACTTTTATTCGTCTAAATTATGCAGACATTGGATGTTTAATTTTTGATGGCGGGTATATTTTTGATGAGATAATCGACATCTCTCCTCTATTGAACATTATTTATGAGTTCTATTCTGAGCTGCCTGAAGATTTTAATGGTAGAATCGTATTTGCATCCTCCTCGTTTCCAGCCTCTACCTTAGAAAAGGTTACAGGGGATAAATTTAATAATAGTTTTCCTCTTCAAACATTTCCACTTTTCGAAAAAATTGTAAAAGGACTAAAAGCACTAGGTATTGAAAAAACAATATTTTTCGGTGATTATGCCTGTATCCACCCTAATAGAAATGAAAGTAAAGCCTATAACTGGATCCCTCGAATTGATTATCCGACTGCAAATATGATTTATTTTTCTAGGAATCGTCGTGAGGAAGGTGGTTATATAGAGTGTGCAAAAAGGATTGCTTTACTGTCTCATTTTAAAACCGATACCCTAAAATGTTGGGGGATGACTGAAATTAAGAAGACGAGTGCCGGAGATCCAGGGGGGAAAAGCCCGTCCTATTGGATATCAGTTCGTTCAAATATACATATGTCTCGCATGGCATTAATTAATGGATAGCTTTGTACTTTTTAAAGTCAGGAGGGAAATATCCTCTCGGGTAATGACTCCTCCTTTTTCTTTTAAAAATATATCATAGATCGGGGAGGTTTTTCTTTTCAAAACAGCATAGTAAATATTTTGTATTTCTGATGGAGTATATGCAGTTAATATTTTTTCTATTAGCTGTTGCTTGTTTGATATTTTAATTTTTGTTTCCTTCGCTAAAAAATCCCTATCCAACATATCTAAAATCATACGACTGTTAAGTATTTTCCTATGTCGTGGTTTTCTTATGATTTTTGTTTCGTTATTATCAATATATATAATTCCAAATCTACCTTTGATTGATTTTATTTCATGAATGTGTTTTTCACCGCAGGCTACATAAACCGTATTAAATGCCTGATAATAGGAAAAAAGCTGTTCCTTAAGACTTGTAAGTTTATCAATGTCACTTTTTATTTCAATGGCTGTAGTAGCATTATTTTCTAATATTAAAACGTCACATCTTCTTTTGTTATAATCAAAAGGAAATTCGAAGTTTATTATTTTATCTGAAGTATTACCAAAGAATTCTATTATTTTAATTTTAAAATCTAATTCATCCATTTTTAATACTCATTCGTAATTAAACGATCTTATTATACCATGTTTATTTATACAGTGATAGAGTTAAGTTGCAAACTGTTCTTCTAGGTAAGTCATTGAATCTAATTGTTTTGTGCGTGCGGCATTGTAAGCAAGAATTTGTAGTATAGGTATTTATATACTAATGAGGTGATTTTTAATTTTTATAAAAGCGTGATTCTTATGAAAAAACAGTTTGATAGTAGGTTTTTTTATTCATAATTAACAGATATAAAAACGTAAGTTTAATATTTTTATGGCAAGCTCCTATACCGGATTATGAAAAGTCTGAAATGTGTTCTTGCGTCGATGTACGGACTTTGAGCTTTATCGCACTACGTTAAAAAAGATATAAACGGTTAAAGGCGATGCCAGCATTGTGTACACGGCTCCGTTTTTACTCCGAATCTGCTTAAGTAAAGAACGAGCGGTTTCTGATAAGTTAATATTTAGCCATGGAACAGCAGTTTCAAGTATTAACGCTACTTTTTCAGTTCCTGAATATGACGAACTTCTACAGGCCTGTTCGATGTTAGGTATAGCCATTTTCGGGGCTCTGAAACCAAATTTTTGGTATTGGCAGGCATACAGGCAGAGTTTAGTTAGCCATGTTTCTATCGGTTGAGCGACGTAACTATGGATTGTCGTACTGACATCCAGCAATTGGAAAGAGTGACCTGCAGTGGCACACTGAAATTGGTCGTCTGAAGGAAAGTGAACATATCACTTCAGAACATTACAAGTGTCCCGCTGAAAAAGATGACTTTTCAGAGCAGAGTCTAAATGAGAATCCGCTCACTGGTTTTTTTTGACCAAAACTACATGGTTGTATATGAAGCTAGCGCTATGAATATTGGCTTTTCCGTAATGACGCGATGAGTGAAGCTGCTGCGTGATGAGCGGCAGGGAAAAACACTAAAAGCTTACCCCATTTGCTGGGTATTACAGTGTGCTCAGACCACACGAATTTAATGGTGAATTACCGCCAAACGAATCAGAAAACCGATACTGGAAAAAATCTAACGCGGTGGCCAGTTTTTGTTGACCACTTCAAGCAATGAAGTGCAATCTCCAGCCTGGCAATGTCGAATCGAACGTGTTACCTCTAACATAGAGAACCATGCCGCTTCGCCTGATTTACGGTGCTTCTCCAGGAAGATAAGCTCAGAATGCCTGTTGGATTATCTGTAATGCACTAGCAGCCCGCATTACAAAGTTGATTAATCCGGTCAATCACCTCATCTCTGTACTTCTGCTGTCCGCGCATAGCCCTTGGATTTGCTATTCTGAAACAGATAGCATTACCCGCTTTAAGCTCACATAGCTTCCCCGGAATGACGGAAGAAGTCTCATAGCCACCTAACTTATAGACACGTGGAGCCCACTCACAAAATGTGGTTTTTTATTCACACATTTTTTGTCAACTAACGGATAATGATACAATAAGATACAATACACTATACGCAGATGTTGCAAGGTTAATCATGTCTTCGCCTAATAAAAATCAACAAGTTGCTATACGTCACCATAAAGGGCCGCAACTAATCATTGCGGGCCCTGGGTCAGGTAAAACATATACGCTCGTTGAGCGAATTATAAATCTGATAAATGCTCATAGTGCTACTCCAGAACAGTTGCTCGTCGTAACATTCACTGAAAAAGCAGCACAAGAGCTTAAAACTAGGATTTCCAATCGAATTTTAGAGCTGGGATCTGATTTCAATATCAATGAGATGTATCTGGGCACATTTCACTCAATATGCTTAAAAATTCTCGAAGAATATAGAGAGTATACTCGTCTCAAACGTTCTTTTGTGTTGATGGATCAGTTTGATCAACAGTACTTTTTGTATCAGAATCTAAGAGAGTTCAAAGATATTAATGGTATCGAGCACATCCAGGGTGAGCACAAGCTCCCCGCATGGGCCAAGTCTGAAAATTTAATGAGATGGCTTAACAAAGCATCCGAAGAAATTCTGAATGTTGATGCTCTTTGCTTTTCGCCCGATATCGCGATTAGCGCCCTTGGTGAGAGTTATCGAATATATCAAGTGCTACTGGCAAAGCACAATGCCATGGACTTTTCTTGTATCCAGTTAGAAACCTATTATCTTCTTCGTGATAATTGCTCTGTGCTTGTAGGTCTTCAGGGTAAGCTAGAATACCTGATGGTAGATGAATACCAGGATACAAACACCATTCAAGAGAAATTGCTTCACTTACTCATGGGGGATAAGAAAAATCTCTGTGTGGTTGGGGATGATGATCAGGCTTTGTACCGTTTTCGCGGTGCCAGTGTACGCAACATATTGGAATTTCCTCAGCAGTTTGCACCTGGTCAGTGCCAGCAAGTTAAGTTGTCCATTAACTACCGGTCTCATCCAGGAATCATTGGGTTTTACGATTCCTATATGGGTGATAAGTCGTGGCTACGGGAGGGTGTAAACTACCGCTATCCCAAAAATATAGTGGCTCGAGCTGGGGAGTTTCCAGAGGGACCGTCGGTTATAAGCGCAATCACTCCTGAAGGTCATGATTGGCACGATGACGTATATCTGCTTCTCATGCATTTGAGAGGCAATGGCAAGCTCACCGATTGGAACCAGGTCGCTTTTTTATTCCGCTCTGTTAAGAACGACAAAGTAAGAGCCTTAGCACAGTCTCTTGAGGACAAAGGCATTCCGGTTTATTCACCTCGTGCGAACTTGTTTTTCGAACGAGAAGAGATACGCCTGATGATAGGCGTATTGCATATGGTTTTTCCAATGGTGTTGCCTGACCGAAAGAAGCGCTCGGAAGAGGGTAAGTCACACTCAATCTGGAGCTATTACGAAAAGCATTGCATAGCACCGTTGATTGGTGAAATCGGAAAACCAGAACAGGCAGATTTATTGTTGTGGTGTAAGAAAAAATCGTATGAGCACATTAATCTGATTAAAAACGCGGATAGTTCATTCTTAGGTATCTTTTACGAGATATTGCAGTTTCCGTTATTCTCTAAATATTTAGAGCAAAAAAATGGTAATGAGCGTGCTCAGCGAAACCTAGCTCAGTTCAGTCGAATGCTTGGCAAGTTTGAGTACTTGCATCGGGTAAGTGTACTGAACCCCAAATATCTTGAACGAAATCTTCGGGACTTGTTCGATAACTTCCTGAGATTTTTACAGGAAGGAGGGATCGATGAGTATGAGGATATGTCAGAATATGCGCCTTCTGGTTGCGTTTCTTTCTTAACCATACACCAATCTAAAGGATTGGAGTTTCCGATAGTATTTGTGGGTTCTCTTGAGGCAACACCACGTAAACAGCACACCGACCTGGATGAGATCATAGAGACTGAGTACACAGGTAAGAAACCGTTTGAGCCTATGGAAGATACCAAGTATTTCGACTTTTGGCGACTTTACTATACCGCCTTTTCAAGGCCTCAAAACTTACTTGTACTAACGGGCCAGGAAAAATCAGGGCATGGAAAAACTCCGTCACATCATTTTACCGATTACACATCAAAATTGACGTACTGGAGAGATGCAAAGCCGCAACTCGCAGCGTTAGATTTTGAGTCAGTGAAAGATGTGAACATCAAAAAAGAATACGCCTTCACCTCACATATAACGTTATTTGAAACCTGTGCCGAGCAATACCGCTTATTCAAAGAACTTGAATTCCAGCCAGTTAAAGCAAGCCCTATGTTGTTCGGTACCCTAATTCATGAAACCCTAGAAGACATACATAAGATGGCTATTCGAGGGGAAGAAAATCAAATTACCGAAAAGAATATCAATGTATGGCTGATGGATAACTATCAAAACTTAGCCAATCGTGAGCGTATGTATCTAGGGGAATCGACTTTAGGAGCTGCACTCAAGCACGTCATGCGTTATGTCGATCGCAAAGGTGGAGATTGGTCCGATATCCAAGAAACAGAAGTCGATATTTCTCTGGTCAAAAGCCGTTACGTGCTCACAGGGAGTGTTGATTTGATCAAGGGGTCTGATGGAACGGTTGAGTTGGTGGATTTTAAATCAGAGCGCAAACCAGATATGGAACGTGACAAAGAGAGAATTCTTCATTACAAAAGACAGCTGGAGATTTATGCTCATTTGGTTGAAGAACGATACGGTTATCAGGTGAGCAAAATGCATTTATATTTTACAGGTGAAACTAATGGATTACCTAACATATCTTTCAATAAGACCAGTGGCACTATCGACAAAACGGTAGCTGAGTTTGATAGAATTGTGGACCGAATTGAGAATAAAGATTTTTTGCTGAAATCGAGGCCAGATAAGACGTGTGCTGACTGTAGTGCGCGTGCGTACTGTGACAGAAAGAATTGGAATTTCTGCGCTTAAGTTTAAGTGTGGAGCGAATTAACGGATTAGAGGGTATTTATGACTAACAAAGAACAAACCAACGTTGAAAAGTACGAATTTGAGCCGATTAAAGGCTATCCCATGTTTAACTGGAAAGGTAAACGTCCTTTTCGGTCAACGCAGTATTTTCCTGCCCAATTAAAAGAGATTTATGGTGAGGAGGATGCGGATGGTTGGATCAATAAGATTTTTTGGGGAGATAATCTCCAGGTGATGAGTCATTTGTTGAAAGAGTTTCGCGGGAAGATTGATCTTATTTATATCGATCCACCTTTTGACTCTAAAATTGATTATAAAAAAGAAATTAAGCTGAAATCTCAAACAATAAAAACAGACACCAATAGTTTTGAAGAAAAACAATACAGCGACATTTGGTCGAATGATGAATATTTACAATTTATGTATGAACGTTTGATAATGATGAAAGAATTGCTCAGTAAAAAAGGGTCTATTTTTCTTCATTGTGATTGGCATAAATCTCATCACCTTCGTTTAATAATGGATGAAGTCTTTGGTGCTGGAAATTTTGTTAATGAAATTATATGGTGCTATTATGGTCCGGGCTCACCAGGTATGCGTCAATTTAACCGAAAGCATGACAATATTTTTTGGTATAGTAAATCTAAAGGTGAATGGACATTCAATGATGAAGATATACGAGTGCCTCATAATGAAAAAACCTCAGGAAACTTTAAAGCAGGTTTGAAAGGGTCTGGGTTTATTGATGGTAAGTACGAGCTTGCCGAAGGTAAAATTCCCGAGGACTATTGGCAATTTGCTATTGCTGGAAGGTACCCTAATGATGGTATCAAACGCACTGGTTACCCCACTGAAAAACCTTTTCCTTTACTCGAACGTATAATAAAAGCAGCTTCTAACCCAGGTGATATTGTTTTTGATTGTTTTATGGGGTCTGGAGTAACAGCAATGAGTTCAATTAATCTTGGAAGAAAGTTTATTGGTGCAGATATTAATGCTACATCGATTAAAGATACTATTATGAGGATGAATAAAGCTAAAGAAAACTGTGGACTTGCTGTTTATTATGTTAATAATTATGATATTTTTAGAAACCCAGTTGAAGCGAAAGAATTATTGTTAGAAGCTTTTGAAATTCAAAGAAATGATTTTAATACTGTTTATGATGGAGAGAAGGACGGTTATAAGGTGAAAATTATGCCTGTAAACCGTATTGCGACAAAAGAGGATTTGAATGAACTTGTAGCTACCTTCCCATATAAAAAGTTTGAAGAGCGTAAATCAGAGAACCCAACCAAACCTGTAGAAGAGATCATGCTTATATGTATGGGGCATGAGCCAGGGTTAGGAGCCGTTCTTGAAAATGAATGCGGCTACAAGCTCAAAGTAGAAGTGGTTGATATTTTGCGTGATAAATCTAATTTGACCTTCAAGTACGATTCGGAAGCAGTGATCAAAGTCCAGGATGGAAAACTTGTTGTCGAAGCTTTCTACCCTCGTAACTTGCTACAAAAACTAAGCCAGCAAAAAGAAGATGTCACAGAGTGGCGTGAGATGGTTGAATCTATCATGATTGACTGGAATTACGATGGCGCGGTCATGGAGCCCATCGTTATTGATATTCCGGAAAAAAACGAGTTTGTTGTTGGTGAATATGAGATCCCTGATGGTGTAAGCAATATTAAAATTAAGATCACGGATTTGTTATCAGAGTCTTATGAAGAGGTGATTGCACATGCTTAAAGGTGCACAGGATAACTTCGAGCTCAATAACTCATTCTATATCCATCTTTATGAGTTTTATAATCAGAAGCGGGGTCTGGTACGAAAACACCTTACTCGTTTAAGTAAGGCATTTCTGGACTACAACGATCCGTCCCGTCCTGGAAGCTTTCTTCGAGTACCTCAGTTCGAGGCGCTCGAAGTATATGTTTTCTTAAAGGAGTTTTTGGATAATAAACCTGTCTATCAGTTGTTCGAAGATTGGTATACAAGCCAAGGTAAATTCGAAGGTCGAGTAACCGGTATCGATGCTGTTGAAGGTCAGATCGTCCAGGGCGATATGTTCTGGGAGATGTCTCAAAAAGATTACAAAGGCATTTTTAAAAATATGATGGCCACTAATGGTGGTCGTTTGTATCCAAACTACATCTTTGCACTAACAATGGGGACGGGAAAAACTATCCTCATGGCAACGTGTATTTTTTATGATTTCCTTGCGGGGAATAAAAAAGGTAACGATGAACGTTTTATCCAGAATGCGCTGATTTTTGCGCCAGATAAAACGGTATTGCAATCATTACGTGAAATCGAATCGTTTGATCACTCGAAGGTTGTACCATCAGAATACATGCCGCTCGTCGCAGAATTTAAGTTCCATTACCTTGAGGATGCTGGTGTATCGTTAAATACTCTCGATGGTTCGAAATTCAATATTATCGTTTCGAACAGCCAAAAAATTATCTTGAAAAGAGATAGCAAAGGTAAATCAACCACCGACAAACTTTTTAGTTCTGGCAAAGATATCTATCAAGGCTTAGGTGATATTGGTGATGCAGTTGCTGATCTTCTTAATATTGACTCTGATTCGCTTGCTGTAGCTCCTGAAACCGAAGGTGATTTGGTAACTAACCAGCGATTTGAAAAACTTAAACGCCTTCCACAATTAGGTATTTTCGTTGACGAAGCACACCACGCATTTGGTGATCAGTTGGCCAAAGATATGGGTGTTAAGAAAGTGACCAATTCTTTGCGAAAGACCATAGATGAACTTGCTATAAACCTAAAATATGCGGGAACCAAAGTCGTTGGTTGTTACAACTACACAGGTACACCTTATGTGGGTAAAAGCGTCTTACCTGAGGTTGTATACGCCTATGGTTTGCGTAAAGCGATCAATAATAATTATCTCAAACAGGTTCGTTTAAACGGTTACAGTAACACTCGTCATGTGGATTTTCTTGATATTGCGATCAATAATTTCCTTGATGAAATGGAAAGTTTGAATGAAACATTCGTAGATGAAAATGGTAATGAAGTAACAAAGTTTTTTCGTCCAGAAAACCTGCTACCGAAAATGGCAATTTTCGGTGCAACCATTGAAGAAATTGTCACAGAAATTCGCCCTGCTGTAGAAAATATTTTGGCTAAGCGAGGAATTTCATCGGATCGTATTTTAGTGAACGTTGGTGATTCAAAGCTCACTGCGGATGATGATATTCGTGAATTTAATCGTCTCGATACACCCCAATCAGAAAAGCAGTTTATCTTACTTGTCAACAAAGGCCGTGAAGGCTGGAACTGTCGTTCGCTTTTCTCTGTAGCAATGTACCGTGAACCGAAGTCAAAAGTCTTTGTACTCCAGGCTACTATGCGCTGTTTACGAGCAATTGGTAAAATGCAATTCACTGGGCATGTTTATCTCAGTCAGGATAATTTAAAACTTCTTGATAAAGAGTTAGAAGCAAATTTCCGTGTGTCAGTAGATGACATCAAAGAACCAGATCCGAACAAAGAGGTGGTAAAGGTTAGAGTTCAACAACCATCAATCAAAATTCCAATCAAACGTGTTCGCCGTAACTATAAGTTAGTTGAAAAAGACTATATAACAAAGGGATATAAACTCGGTTTAGACGAAGTGGAGTTAGATGATTATCGCTTGATTCATGAAGTTCGCAATGGAATGAAAATGCCCGATGATGTTGGTTACAATAAAAAACCGATAAGGGATGACCTTTCTTACTTAAAGGTTCAACGTAAATTCTCCCGAATTTCCCTAGTGGCAGATATTGCTAGATATCTAAACAAGTCGTGCATTGAAATCGATAAAATTGTTTCACTTACTGAAGAAGGTTTTGAGGGGATATTGACCTTGGTTAACCAGTTTAATGAGGTTCTTTATGATCAGGTTATTCCACGTTTATTCAAAGCAATATACGACGTAAACTCTGAAAATATCGAAGAGGAGTTTGAGGTTGACCTGGTGAAAGAACCGCCAATTGATCCTGGTTATTATACTGTGTCGGCATCTAAAGATAAGATTATTCGTAAATCTGATATCGATGTGCTTGATGTTGTGGAACGTAGTTTCCACTTGGACAGCTATTGCTTTGACTCGACGCCGGAAAGACAGTTTTTCTGGGACATGCTCCACAACGGCAAAGTTGAGAAAATATGGTTCACTGGTATGTTAACTCATGGTCAGAGTGATTTTGTTATTCACTACGTGGATTCAGATACTCAACGAGTACGTAGTTACTATCCAGACTTCCTGATTAAGAAACAGGATGGTTCTTACGTAATGATCGAAGTCAAAGGCGAGCATATGATCGATTCTCAAAACGTCAAGGATAAGAAGGAGGCTGCTGAACTGATGGGGGTTTCTGCTGGCATTGGCTATGAGATTATACCGGGTAAGTCAGCAGCAATAGGATCTTATGGGCGAGAATTTTTGAACTAGAAAAAATTATATCAAGCCTCTATGGAGGCTTGATTGTGCACATAAGATGTGACGATTCTGTGCTCAAAGCTATCCATTTTCTGCCGACTACGGCAAAATGGGTAGCCGACTCTAGTAGCAATTTGCAATAAATATCTATATAACGCGTTGATTCAGCGTGGAATTTAAAATTCCTCGCAATTCAGCTACATCAATGTCTCTCTATTAACAGACTTTGCTACTCTTCAGTAAGTCCACTTCGTACTGTGAGTTCAACGGATCGATGCAACGCTATCCTAAATCAAGTGGGACGTTGCCATGAAACGAAGAACTTGGATTAACTGCACGCCAGAATAGAAAGCGATTATCTGGGACAGATATAAGCAAGGGGATTCCCTGCTTGATATCGCCAGAATGTTCGATAGATACCATTCTTCTATCATGCCCACTATCCATCAGACTGGCGGATATGGTATGAGTAAATCTTGGTATAAAACACGTTAGTTTACAAGGAGATGTATGGCGACTAGTTACATAAGTGAACATAGTGCTGAGTATTATTTAGTACCAGCACTAAAGAAGATTTTGCAGGAAAAATATAGCCATGTCGCCCCTGTGTTTCCGTGGATGTCTCGAGAGTTTTGTAAGATCTCAAGGCGCCTTCATAAAGATGACCTGTTTCATGTGCTAGTAATGTTTCCGCGTAGACCAAAATTTAATGTCCAGATAATGGCGAAATATATGTGACCATTAATCATGAACTTGAAGCTTTTAATAAAGTTGGGGAAGAAAAAGGAGTTCCAGTGATAGCTGGTTGTCCTAGAGCAGTAGACATATGGGATTTGGCCAATTGTCATAATTATGTATGGTTAGATCTAGCACAAAGTAACAATCATGAATATTTAAATCCAATTAGTAAGATGGAAAAAAAAGGATGTTTGCTAGATAAAGAGGACATTGTAGCTCTTGTAAGGAATAGTGCTATTTTTAACTTGGAAACTTTTGAGGATTTCTGGCGGGATGCAAAAGAATCTCAGCCTTACAGGATGTATGGTAGTCAATATAAGCCAGTATACTTCCTGATTAAGATATACTAACGCATAATAATGCTACCGCTTTCGCCCACTCAACGTCAATGTATGTTCTTCGTGCCATAGCAACGTCTTCCTCGTTTGAGGATAAAGTCGAATCGACCAGTTGAACTCAAAGTTAAGAGTAGACGTTGACAACATCAGACTGCAGAAATTCAATAGGTAAGTTGCTATCCGCTGTTAGGAATAGAAATGAGAGCGTCATTCATGGAACAATGTGGTGCAGAATACCGGCAAATGATTGCGATGAAATTGCTCAATACCGTACTGACGCAAAGCCTCCAGCCAGCATTCAGCTATGGTGCGACCAACCTTAAACTCAAGCGCTGCCTCGCGCAGTAACAAGAACTCGGTGCGTAATGTGGCCGGCATAATGCCGGGGTCGCCGGTATTCACCAGCACGCGCACAGGGCCTCGGCGCAGACCATAAAGGTTAGCTGCTGCGCCACGCTCAAGTGCTGCTTCGTCCGGTGGATACCAGTGGAAAATTGGGTGTTCGGTGTGTGATTTCAGCCGCGCGATATAGACATTGGACGTCGGGTTCGCCTCGATGATCAGCCCCAATTTGTCGTATTCGGTTAGCAGACAGTCACACCGCGCCTGATACAGCTGGCTGGCGTGCGGCGCTCGCTCAATTCTTGATGATCAGGTAAGGCGCACAGCTCGCGAGAGTCGACCGGCCAGGCACCACTCAAAGACTGAAGGCGGAAATGGCAATTGCGTCGCAGCCACCATGCCTGATGCAGATCGTCCGGTGTCACATGATGTAAAGGTGAGGCCTTAAAAATAGCAGCCGTATTCAAACTCATCTGCTGACCAGCATCGTTTTTTCTCCGTTGATGGTAAGGAAGAAGAAGTCCGATATTCGAATGGTGCAGACTTCTTCAAACGATAACGCTCTAGCGTGATTTTTTACTGGATAAATTCAGCTCCGCTTACGCCGCCTGCCACTGACTGCCGGAGCAGGGACTGCGCTGACTCTGTAAATCCGTCGCTCTGTACGTTGGGATTGTTAATCCGAGTAACTAAGTAACACGCTATACCTTAACTCCTTATGCTTACATGCTTGCACATCGTTACGGCACAAAATTCAACTGTGGCAAAGCAAGTGCGCTGTTGCGTTCTCTTGAGTCCGAAGAAAATGACGAAACCAGGAGCATGCCCCTGGCTTAGTTATATCGACGTTATTTCTGCTCGGCTTTCAGGTGTGCGGTCTCTTTACCCTGCGCCTCTAACTGATTTACCACCCAGTCAAACACGACCTGTGTGCCGATCGGACCATCCTGCGACAAGCGCGGATCAGGGTCAAAGGCCGTTTCAATCACATAGGGGTTCTGAAGGCGTGTTTTGGCGACATGAACCATCCTATCTTTATCATTCGGGCGCAGCATATCCACCTTGTTCAGACAGACCAACACAGGCTTGCCCTCCGCCTTTAACTTCTCCAGTGTCTGCACGTCATGACCTGACACACCACGGTTGACGTCTACCACCAGCAGGAACAGATCGGTATGCTTGATATTATCATTCACCAAGTCATTGACCTCGGAACGCACGTCGTGAAATCCAGGGAAGTTAATAAGTTTAATAGTACCTGTGTGACCAAGGTCATACACTTTAGTATCGGATGTAGAGCCAGCAATAGGATTGATATTGCCGGTATCAACACCGAATACGCTTTTAAAGAGCGCATCTTTGCCGACGGAACCATCTCCCACTACGCTGATAGTCAGGCGTTTTAATACGTTCTGACGCAGCATCGCGATATGTACGATCGCCGGAACCGTCTTACGAAACGCAGGGCCTGCAATTTCTACCGCCAGCCATGCGCCGGAAGCGATCCAACCAATTGGCCCTAAGAATGCACCGACACCGCGTACCAGCGCCGCATTTGCCGCAAAGTTGAGGCCATTACCCATCAGAGAGCGGGCCAGCATGTTGGCCAGAATGACGGACATCCGATACACCGCAAAGCCGCCAAACTGGTTCAGCATCACCTGTGAGGCCATTAATGTACCCGCCAGAATTGCCCCCTGATCTTTCTCGGAAAGGTTCATCGAACGCATTAACGCGCTGCGTTCTTCATCACTCATTTTTTTCAGTGCATCGGAAAAGAGATGCTGAATGATGAACTCTTCGTTGATTTCTACCGACATGTTTTTGTTGACCCCTCTAACCTTGAGCTTTTCGCCAACATCACAGACGATTTCTTCATATTCCACACCTTCGCCACTGCGAAACAGGCTGGCAATATCATTGCTGCCCATTTTGCGCAGGTAATGGGCAATTTTTTCCGCATCGGAACGGGTGCTGCTGCGCTCCATCTGTACCTTCAATTCTTCCTTGGTGGTGCTAAGATAGCCAAGCAGTGGCGTAATATCTTCTTTGTTCTGTGCCAGCGAGCGTTGTAATACATCAACGAGTGAAAGAGTTTTGCTCATTATTTTTTCCTTTTAAACAGGTACTGCGCCATACCGCTGCACCTGCGTTCACTGTATAAAGTTAGGCTAATGCCAAGACAAGATTATCGCTACCCGCTACCGGATAAATGGTAATACGCATCTGCGCTAAAGCTGCGCCTGCCGCACTCCCGAGCAGCGCGCCGGTCAACGCGCCAAGCATGCCACCGCACATAGCCCCCACCACAGTACCGGTTGCCGCCCCTGCGGCACAAAAAACAATAACACGCCCGGTTGAAGCATCTTTAAACTGAACCGTAATACGGTGCGCTTTGCAGAAATCACGCAGTTCGCTTTCAACGTTTTGCAGCAAGCTAGCCGGGATTTCGAAGCGTGTCCCTTTGGCTTTCACGGCAATAAAGGCTAACAGTTTACTGATCTGGTCTGGACTCGCAATTTGGATATTCATCGTTTTATCTCTTCGTTTTTGTGTAGTGATATGACTATTGCGAATCGCGTGCCAACTTTTAAATAAAAAATTAATCGTTATTTATCATGCCATTATTGATTTACATGCTTTTGTTGACTTCATGAGTGAGTGATGAAAACATAATTTAATATTTAACTTAATGATGAAATCGATATTATGGATATCCGAATTATCAATTTTAGCGAAGAAAAACGTCCCGCCGATTTGGCACTGTATTGGTATCAGGTCGGCCTGAAATCCTCCCGCCAACAGACGGTTTCACTTACCGGTGATATCACAGACATGATTTCGCAGGCCGTAATGGATGAATGGAAGCAGGCGCTGAAGCTGCTTGTGAAACAGGAAAATATCAAAGCACTGGCGAAAAGATATCCGAATTTTATGCAGTGGATCGCGCTCATTACCGCTCAAGGACCCGGTGTTGCATTGCAAAATGGACATAATCTATTTTCCGACTTAGCGATAACGGATCCCTACGATCAGGTTAATGACCGCCTCTTTGTCAGTCAGGCGCGAACTATCGTGACGCGCAAAACTGTTTTTTTGTTGCCAGACAGCTCGCCATCAAGCTCAGCGCTGCATCGGGAGGATGTCCGTAACGAATTTATCCGTTCCCTTTATGCATTCCTCAGCGCAGGAAATACCTCTATCGCACTGGCAAAATCCGGAAATAAAACCGGCGGAGATGTTTCAATTTTCAACACCGTGCTGGCGTCGCTGTTTGCTAGGAATTCGCAATTACGGTTGGATGAAGACACGGGCATTCACATCAAGCATGGCCCCTTGCTTATCGAGGGAGATACCGGCACCGGGAAAAGCGCGGCGGCTAAACATCTGGCTACGAAGATGGGTAAAGCAATGGTTGAAATTAACCTTGCCGCCGTCAGTGAAACATTGCTGGAGACCCGCATGCGGGGATCAACGAGTGGCGCATTTACCGGTGCGATCAACAAAAAAGGCTTTTTTGAAGAAGCACATAATGGTGTGCTCTTCCTAGATGAACTGCAAAGCGCAAGTCTGGCCTCACAAACACAGTTACTGGATTTATTGTCTGCTATCAGTAACGACGTCTGGATCAGCAAAGTGGGGGAGGATGCGTCGAAGAGAAAATACGATGTCAAAGTGGTACTCGCGGTCAATGAGCCCGTCTCGCGCCTGCTGGCCGAAGGTCGGTTACGCCGCGATTTGTTTCACCGTATCCGCGACGTAGTGAAATTCAAATCACTCAACGAGCTGTTTGCTCAGGACCGTGCACACGCGTTGTTAACACTCATCCTCACGCTCTACCGATGGAAATCCTTTAACCAGCCCGTTTTTGCCAGCGATGGAGAAGCGATACAGGCGTTGTCGCAGCTTTTTACGGTTTATGAAGAGGGTGTTATAGAGAAAATATTGTGCGCCCCTTGGCCAGGAAACTTTCGCCAACTGGAACGCTTTGCGTGGGATCTCTTCTTTGTCCTCGGCGACAGAACCAGAGTGACCAACGAGATTATTGACCGTCTGCTCAAAGAGGAAGCAAATCGTATTCCTGCCTCTTTTATTGATGCACAGCCAATCAACAACGAGCAAACTGTCCCCAAAATATTCAGCGAAGTGGAAAACATTATCAAAAAAAATCATTTCAACTTGAAAGCCTCGCTGCCTGAACTTGGTGTGTATCGTCTGCGAACCTACAATGCTCTGAAAGGATTTATTCGCGAAAACAGAGCCCAGTTCAGCGAGGGGTTTCTGGCTGACTCCAAAATTACGAAGATCATCACCTCCGCGATTGCAGGACGGTAGGGGCCTGAAAACTATAAGCCGATCACTTCTTAAGGGCGGGCTGAAATGGTCTGGTGAACTGTGACAAACTTCCGGAAATATTACGAAAGCAACTGGCTAGGGCATCAATGTTACCAGCGGTATGTCAAAAAAGAATCTGGTGTTGATTTTTGCGCATATCTAAACTTGGCATTCTGCACACATGTATAAATGTCCGTTCTTTGCTCATAGCAGACAATGGGCGCGTGGCCATGGACTGAGCAGACACTGGCACATTTGTCCCTGAACAGCTTTATCAGTTCGGGTGTAAAACAGAGAAGCCTCTTGTTCATCGTTGTGCCTTCATTGCCATTACCTCTGACGTGCCTCAGAGGTACATTTATCCCAGAATAGCCTGTCTTATTTCGCAAATGTCTCCGGTACAGTGAGCTTATCGAAATCTTTCATTTCTGTGCTGTAGATGTGCTCCTTGCACGCCGGACAGCATCGAAAGCCATAATATTCAAACTGGCATAGTACGCAGAAATAATCTTTTTTTGAGGGGGCAGTGGAGACTGAATTATCACGTTCTATCAGTGCACTCACGGCTTGGTCAAAAGCGGATACCGGTTTGTCCTGAGAAATAACCCGGTACTCACAACGCATTAAACTGCGTTCGTCAGCATCTTCTAAGTCATGTTCGAAATAACCGCCGCTGTCATGCGTCCAGTGCAGACGCAGGGGATTGTTACAGGAACGGCAGAACCAGCGCCCCCTTGAACGCGGAGTCAGGTCCCGGATGTAAGTGACTTCGCCCTCGTGATCAAGGGCGGTACGAATGGTTCGAAATTGCATGGTGTAAATCCTGTCATGGGATCCTGATAGCAAGTGGCAGATAACGCAGGCTCATTTTGCGTAACGTTCGGTACTGTGGTCACCGGTACGGCAGGTCAGGCAATAGCGCTCACCGTGATAATCGCTGTCGCAGCCTGAACAGAGCCATTCGGCCTTACGTACTAACGGGAGGACATCAGGTACATAGCGACGCAGCATGCGTACTCGCCTGGATTCCTTAGGCTCAGGGCGTACATACGGACAATGGTGGCGTCCGTTCTCTGTCAGGTCTTCCCATGTGTGCTCAAACCATGGGAGGTTAGTACCCCATTCAGGGTGGAATACCAGCGCACTGCCGCAGAGGTGGCAGGTGTAGCGGTCGTAAGGGTGAAACTGTGCAGTGACCGCGCCCGTGAGGCGCTGATTACCATCAAGGGCGATAAAAGATTTGGCGTACATAGTATTGGTCCTTTGCCGGATGAAGCGTAGGGCTAAGCCGTCCCGGGGAGGGCAGCAGTGCAGGTCATACGACTGGTGGCGTTAATTCAGATGGAGAACGTGATTGCGTTTGATAGATTACTGACGGGACTGCGCAATGCGTTGCTGTAGCCAGGCTTCCACTTCGCTCTGAAGCCAGCGAGAACTTCTGCCCAGCTTAATGGGCTTTGGGAACGCCCCGTCTTTAATCAGTTTGTAGAACCATTTGTCCGTTAAGCCGGTGAGTTGTGTGATAAACGCCATATCGACAAATTTGTCGGTAAGAAGGCTGGCAGGTGTGGTCATCGTTTTTCTCCTTGAGTGAATGGGAGAAGGAGCCTGGTACGGTGAACGCAGACTCCTTCAAACGATGTGGCACCGGCGTAATTTTTAACTGGCTTTTCGCCGCCTGCCTGCTGTCTGTGGCGCAGGAATATTACTCAACTGGCAGATAACCCCCAGGGTTTTCTGTGCCTGCTTGCTGAGGTAGCTCAGGATGTACTGCATACCTCTGCGGCCCCTGGCATCGTCATAAGAGGTCACCCATTCTCCTCGCACGCGATAATGTTCTTTAGGCTCACAACGGTGCGTGTGTCCTTCTCCCCATGTCACATACTTCCAGGTGTCCCTGAGTGCTTCAAAGACAGTCCAGACCTGGCGATGCTTCTGACCGTTGAGGTAAAACGCGGCGTGGATGTGGTAACCATGCTGTTCAGTTTGTTCCAGTACCCATGCGTAACCCACCAGCCCGTTGATATCCCCGCAGCGTTGAATCAGTAATGTGATATCCGCTACTGTCGAATGAATATCTCCCTCACCATGCGAATCGCTGTCCTGAAGGTAAGAGAAGTCCACCCGTAGCATCAACAGCTTGGAATAACGCTCAAATAACTGGTCCTGATGGCGTCGTAGCTTTCGGCTCAGGGCTGTGTGCTGAACGTAGCTGAGATTGATATCGGTCGTGTCGTGGTAGCTCATGTCTGATTCTCCATGTGAGTGTAATCGTCATGGGAATGGAGACTGGCATCAGTTTTGAAATGGGTGCTGGAGAGCGGTAAGTATCGCGGTACCCTGATGATTGCCGTGCTCGGGCATCGCTCATGGGAGTGGAGGGTTACGAAAGTGCTTCTCTATAAAATATCATTTTATTCCTTAATTAATTGATTTCGGCCCCATGGTCATGCACTTCAAGGCGGGAGCATTTGCTCATCTCATGGCGTTGACCTTGTTGACACCTCCGCCAATTTTGACCAGATGATTTTTTAAATTACCTTACCAACTACAGACTCTTCCCAGGACCTGACTCAGCAGCATAAGAGAGACGAGTCTAGGCCGCTCTTCGTTATACTGCTGTGATAAATAGGCCAGAAAGAGACGGAGCAGGCAGTTTGCAGAGCATTTTGGGCATAAAACCCAGTATTAATGGCATCTGCAAGTGAGGTAAATAATTAAAAAACGACGATATAAGTCATAAAAGACGGCGATTTATTGTATTAAAATCGAGTGGTTTCATACTAAAAGACAAACCTGATAAACGTCAAAATTCGTACAGTTGAAGTAATAAAATTTTGTTGGGACGAGTGACAATTTCGATGTTGCAGCGAGCTGAGAGGAGCGAGGGATGACAGGCCTGAAGGATGACTTTAGAGTGTTTGACTTACGCCGGGAAGACCTGGCCTATGAGAGTCCTAACCAAGGGTGGGGGGAAATCAGCCATCAATATTTCTTTGTTGGGTTCGAGCGTCTGGAGGAGGATGAAAGGCCAGATAAGGATGAAAAATCCAAAGCTAGCTTCAGGATGTTCGATATGCTGGACAAACTTTATCTGAGTCAGGCGACCAGCGATGGGCAAGAGTTTAGAAGACCGAAGACGAAGTTTCGTGATTCTCAGCCAATCCACAGCGAACAGTTAGAGAAAAAGTGGAAGGATGCGCTTGTAAAAGCGATATCTGATAAAGAGAAGGCATTATCTTATCTCAGCGAGAACTATCGGAAGGTTGTAAGAAAGCATCCTCAGGTTGAAATGTTGACTCTGTGTTTTTATTTACCTCTTGATAAAAGTGAGAAGATGCTGAACATACGGAGGAAAAAAGATGACTCTCGTTTCAGACTACAACTCGCTGAACTTGAACGACGCTTTACCTTGATGAGGAAAAGGATAATTGCGGATCCGCTTTATAAAGCCGCCTGTGGTTACTCGCGAGTGATACTGATAAATGCGAGATTTGAGCCTTTCTATCTGGTGAATTTCTTTTTCAAAAGGCATCCAGACAGTCGGATCGACAGCTTAGTCTCATTAGACATTTACAGGAAATGGGTGCAATCGGGTAAGAAAGAAAACAAATCTGGTGAGGAGGTTGGGTACTATTGCTTTAAGGATGCATCCCGGCCATATGTTCCAGAAGACAGTGGGCTATTTATCCGCAGGCCAGACCGATTAACCGATGTTGGCCAATTTTCAGACCCGATCTCGTTGGTTTTATCAGAAGAAAGGAAATTCGAAAACAACCGCAAAGATTATCTGGCTTTCTTTCGCCTTCAGGCCCAAATCTATAATGTTATTCCTGGTGCACGAACCCTGACATGTTCTGACGATTTTACCTACATCAACGCAGCCGAGAAGAAACGCAGAAAAGCCAAAAAAAAGGACCTGAAGAAGAAATCCAAAACAGCATTACATATCACTGAAACTTCAGCTATACCCGGAAATGATCCCTATGATAAAGAGGGCTCTCCCGAGTCGCCTTACCTGCTCGACGAATTTAATGATGACCTGCCTTCAAACTTTGAGGAGCATGTCTACAGGATTTTAAAAGAGGAGAAGCCGTAACAATACTTTGTGCGGTAGCTGAGCGACGTCAGAAAATGAACCAGTGGCTATGGTTTCTCAGGCAAATGCGGTACATAGTTGCAAACTTAAACAGTCACCAGGTATCATTCCAGTCATGTTACTGGATAGTTCAACGTCTGCTATGAGCGAAAAGAAGACGTTGCCACTTTTCCCCCAAACAGCGCTAACAGAAACAGTGACTTTTCATTATTGAGACATCAAAAATCTGGAGAATATTTCACAGGAGACATAGCGCCTTTCTTTCTTAGGACGTCCGGAATCTTTTTACCAAGGTAAATTTTTGCTATATCAGGAGGGGCGAGTCTTCCCCTGAATCCAAAGCGGGATTTTTGAGTAGATTCAAACTCATCATCTGCATCCCATGAAGGCATCTCAGGGAAATTCTCACGGGTTGATTCGAGCCACTCATCAGCTATATAAACCCCTCTGACGATTCCCCTCACTGTAGCCAGTATAAATTCAGCCTTACGCGCACGCTCAACACGTACACGCCAGCTAAATCGTACGGCATCATAGAGGTCTACATCCTTTGAACTTCTATTCACGGAAATCATCAGGACTTTATGTTGGAACACGACTGTTTCGGGTTGGTATGTTGCGATTAATTCTTTGATGTGTGCTGGACCATATTCATTACTGCCAGCACCGCTCATAATGTTAGTTAAACCGGGGTAGGCGTCGATAAGTGCAGCTTCAACCTCGTACGCGGTCTTTTCATCTGTCATACCGTGCCGGTGGATTACATGGATGACTTCAAGACCAGCCAACCTTATCTCTCGAAGTTGCTTGAGTTTATTACTGAGCAATTCATCATCATCAACCGCAGCGACTTCACCGCGCATATGAGCAAATACTCGATTCCCTTTCCCTTTCCCCACGTAAAAGGTACTTCCATCCCTTGGATCAATTAATCGGTATACATACCAGCCAAGATGTTCCATTACTCCCGGAGGAAACTCCTTGATATTCATGCCATAACTCCTAGTACTTGATTCATGAAGCATAAGCTAAACATAGCAATGTCGATTAACAACTAATATTACCAATTAATCTCCCCTATGATTGATATACCGAAGAAAAAGCAACGTCCGCTTCTGGCACGAAGCAGACCCACATAACTAATTCACTAGCCTTCATTCAGTATTCGCTTAAACCGATCGTCAGAGCTGAGATCTAAAATTAAGTCAGTTATATATCATCTTACTGAATACCTTTACCTTTCTCTTCAACAGGCCATCTCCACCGGATGGCCTTTTTCATTCAGAGGCCAGCATGAAACATCTCTCGGGCTACGCCCTTATCCGCCGTCACCTGCGGCGCTATCCACGCTCACTACGACAACATTTGCTGAAAGAACTCAATCAGCTCGTCACGTACGAACCAGTGATTGGCATTATGGGTAAAACCGGCGTCGGTAAGTCCTCGCTGTGTAACGCGCTGTTTCGTAGTGAAGTCTGCGCCGTGAATGCGGTGGAAGCCTGCACGCGTCAGCCACAACGGGTCCGGCTGCGCTTCGGCAGCCATTATCTGACGCTGGTCGACTTGCCCGGCGTGGGCGAGTCTGTTTCCCGCGACGGTGAATACCGTGAGCTGTATCGTGACCTCATGCCAAAGCTCGATATGGTGTTGTGGGTGTTAAAGGCGGATGACCGCGCCTTCTCGGTAGAGGAGCAGTTTTATCAGGCCGTTTTTGCCGGGTACAACGGGCCACGGCCTCCATTGATATGGGTACTGAATCAGGCGGACAAGACCGAACCGGCAGAGCAATGGAACTGGTCTTCCGCGCAACCCTCAGCGCTGCAGGCTGAACATATTGCTCAGAAACAACAGGCAGTTGCCCGCCTGCTGGGAATTGCAGAGCGTGATGTACTGGTCATCTCCGTCAGGGGGCGTTACCGGCTGTCGCGTCTGGTGGAGGCCATGATTACCCGTCTCCCAAAGCAGACCCGCAGCCCGCTGGTACCGCACCTTCAAACCGGCTATCGCACACAAGTCGTTATCAGCAGCTCCCGCACCGGCTTTGGCGAGGCGGTCGTGGAGGTGATTGACCGCATCATTGATTTGGCCCCGCTGCCGCAAGTTGCCCGCTCGGCCCTTCAGGCCGTGACGCATACCGTGGCCCGCGCCGCCCGCACGATCTGGTCCTACTTCTTCGGTTGACTTTCTCCGTACGTCCCACATTTCGATAAGTTTTTTCGTTCATACACGATCGAAATTCTCGATCGACCCGATCGGATATCTTCATTATCCAGGCGAAAAAACCGCTTATAAAATCCCCTGGCAGACATTCACTGAGTAAGCGCGACAGCGCACCTGTCGCATCACAAGGAGCAAATATGAACATGTTCTCTGCTGCCGCCGCCGTAATCACATTACTGGCAGGCCTCGTCTCATCTGCGGTAAGCGCAGAAAATGACGCCATCAAAGTCGATATCCAGAAAAGTGGCTGGGAGTGCAATGACTGTGTCTACGTCACTGTGACTGCCCGCACGGAGCGGATTCAGATAAAAAATATCGATGTAAACCGGGGCAAATGCCCGCAGCTGAAGCAGGGCGTGACCACCATTCAGGGTCAGAAGATGGAGGGGTGGTGGCCCAATAAAGACCCGTTCACGCCCCGTACGATGCAGTTTGCTGACAGTCTGACCTGGCGATTTGGCAACACGCTCTGGCAGAAGGGTATTACCTGCAATGTTATTGAAGCCCGGATATTCACTGACCTGGGCGTATTCACTTACAGCTGAAACCATGATGAAAATAAAACAAACGACCCAAAAGATTGTCTCGTTGCTGATACTGGCCTGCCTCGCAATGAGCGCCGATGTGTCTGCGGCACCCGCCGGGAATGAGTCCCGACTAATTACAGATGAGGCCGGATATCTGGTCTGCCATCGGTGTGGCCCGGAACACAAGGACAGCTATCTAATGGCGGAGTATCCTGCGGGCTCGCGGGAGAAATCCGTGAATTATCACCTGGTCCGGGATATGAGTCGCTACACCTTTCTGATGTCTTCGGATGCCCCGGCGACTGCGGCGAATCAGACGCCGGATTTCTGGTACATCGATAAGCAATCATCCACCCCGGCGCTGAACAGCATTGTCTTTGACGACGATAATTCGGCACTGTCATCCGCAGAGCACATCATCGTGACAGAGGCTGACGGCCAGACCCGGCTCAACGTTATTTGGGCGAACGGGAAGCGGAACATCTTCATCCTCGATAATCCTTAAACCCCATCAGATCAGCATCACACCCGACGCCCTGCTCATTCGAGTAGGGCGTTTTCTTTTGTGCCTTCAGATAAGGAAATAATCATGAAATTAGCCAGCCGTTTTGGCGCGGTGAACCTCGTTCGCCGTGACCGTCCTCTGACCCATGAAGAGCTGATGAGTCATGTTCCCAGTGTATTCGGGAGTGACAAACATGAATCGCGTTCAGACCGTTACACCTACATTCCGACCATCACCATCCTAGAAAGCCTGCAGCGCGAGGGTTTTGAGCCGTTCTTTGCCTGTCAGACAAAGGTTCGGGACCAGAGCAAGCGGGAGCACACCAAACACATGCTTCGCCTGCGTCGCGTCGGGCAGCTAAACGGTCATCAGGTACCGGAAATCATTTTACTCAACAGCCATGACGGCTCATCAAGCTACCAGATGCTGCCGGGGCTGTTTCGCGGCGTCTGTACCAACGGTCTGGTCTGCGGTCAGTCATTCGGAGAAGTGCGGGTACCGCATAAAGGTAATGTCGTTGAGAAGGTAATTGAAGGGGCTTACGAAGTGCTCGGGGTATTTGACCGGGTGGATGAAAAGCGTGATGCCATGGCGTCACTTTTACTTCCGCCACCAGCACAGCACGCTCTGGCGAATGCCGCGCTGAAATACCGCTTTGGTGAGGACCACCAGCCGGTCACGGTATCGCAGTTGCTGACCTCACGTCGCCGGGAGGATTGCAGCGATGATCTGTGGACCGTCTACCAGCGCGTGCAGGAGAACCTGATGAAAGGGGGATTATCAGGACGAACCGCACAGGGGAAAAGCAGTCGCACCCGTGCCGTTACCGGTATTGATGGCGACGTGAAGCTCAATCGTGCCCTGTGGGTAATGGCAGAGAATATGCTCGAGTTTTTCGGGCGTTAAACAACGGTACCAGCATAAGGAGATAGTTTCATGAATACACAAAACCTTCAGTTCGCTGAGCAGACAGCAATTACTGCCTCAGTGGTACCTGACGAGTTACGCATCGGCTTCTGGCCACAGCACTTTGGCTCCATCCCGCAATGGATAACGCTTGAGCCCAGAATTTTTGCCTGGATGGACCGCCTGTGTACCGATTATCACGGTGGTATCTGGCGCTTTTCGACGCTCAGCAACGGCGGCGCCTTTATGACCCCTGAGTCAGAGCTGGATGAGAAGTGGACATTGTTCAACAGTATGAATGGCAACGGCGCGGAACTTACTGGTGAAGCGGCAGGGATAGTCGCCTGTCTGATGGCTTACAGCCACCACGCCTGTCGTACCGAATGTGACGCGATGAATGAGCACTATTATCGCTTACGCGACTACGCGCTAAACCATCCGGAATGCAGCGCCATTATGCATCTCATCGACTGAGGAATACCTGACATGAATATCGCATTATCCCCGGTATCATCACAGCCTGAACTTTTTCCGCTGGCGGTTATGGCTCAACATGATTACCTGCTTACCGCGACATCCGGATTAACACCCTATGCTCAAAGGACCATCCGACGCGCTACCAATCTGCTGGATAAATATCTGCGCCAGCCCGGTATATCCTTTACCTCAAGTACTGCTGCCCGTGACTGGCTTCGGTTACAGCTGGCAGGACAAGAACGGGAAGTGTTTATGGTGCTCTATCTCGATAACCAGCATCGTTTACTGGAGAGTGAAACGCTATTTGCCGGTTCGATTAACCATGTGCAGGTCCATCCCCGTGAGGTAGTGAAATCAGCGCTTCGCTTCAATGCTGCGGCTGTCGTGCTGGCGCATAACCATCCATCAGGTGACCCGGAGCCCAGCCAATGCGATCGCAACATTACCGGTAGGCTTAAAGAAGCCCTGGCACTGGTTGATGTGAACACGCTCGATCATCTGGTTATTGGATCAGATGGCATTGTGTCGTTTGCTGAGCGAGGCTGGATATGAAACTCATCAGCAAACGCCAGGCAATGACCCTGTACCGGCAACATACTGGCTCCCGGCTGTTTCGCTTCAGTACGGGAAAATATAAATGGTCAGGCAGTATCTGCCATTATGCTGGCCGCGAGGTGGACGATATACGCGGCGTTCTGGCCGTATTTGCTGAACGTCGTCAGGACCGCAATGGTCCCTATGTCATTCTTCGAAGCGTTACTCTCTATTAATCCTTTACTTTAATCAGGAACAATAATGAACAATCACTCAGAATCTGGTGACGAGCCGGAGAATCCAGCCTGCCAGCAGTGGGGGCTAAAGAGTACGATCACACCCTGTTTTGGAGCTCGTCTGGTGCAGGAAGGCAGTCGGGTGCATTTTCTCGCTGACCGCGCCGGTTTTAACGGTGCTTTCAGCGATGAGGATGCGCTGCGCCTCGACCAGGCATTTCCACTGATACTCAAACAACTGGAACTAATGCTCACCACCGGCGAGCTCAATCCTCGCTATCAGCACTGCGCCACGCTTTACCACAACGGACTCACCTGCGAAGCCGATACGCTTGGTAGTTGTGGTTACGTATATATCGCTGTTTATCCCACTCAATGTTCATTACTTTCACGAGAGAAAAAATGAAATTCCTACCTGCAACAAATATGCGGGCGGCGAAGCCATGCCTGTCGCCCGTGACTATCTGGCAAATGTTACTTAGTCGTCTGCTGGAACAGCATTATGGCCTGACGCTAAACGATACACCTTTCTGTGATGAAACCGTCATACAGGAATATATCGATGCCGGTATCACTCTGGCTAATGCCGTTAACTTTCTGGTGGAGAAACATGATTTAGTACGTATCGATCGCACTGGATTTAGCTGGCAAGAACAAACTCCTTACCTTCGGACTGTTGATATTCTAGCGTGCTAGGAAGACAATTGGATTGTTGCAACGAAATTGCAATGATTTAATATGTTGAGTCCATTTAAATTATTCATGATTTATAACTCTACTATTTTTCTATTGTTTGCTCGTTGATATCGGCGTCTGTGAATATTTGTAGATGCAGGCGCTTATTTTTTTTGGGGGGGTATAAGCACCGTTTAAATTTTTATAATCCAAATTGGATTATTTATTTAGATATTATTGACACTATGGCGTGGAACATTATGGTACAGGCTTGAAATGGTTAAAATAACTTATCTGTCGATATACTGCCGTTTCCAATTCATTAATAAAACACGCGCTTTTCTGAAAATAGTACAGTTAGTTCATTTAATGGGGCGGTTAGGTTAGAACAACCAGTAAAGATAAGTTCGTAAGCAGCTTTTTCCAATAACTTGAACTGGATCATACCTTCTAACTAAATGTTCTTTATAAGTAATGGTAAGATTGATATGTAGCTTGAGCGAGGGGATCGTAGTGGATAAAGCTTTCTGTACTATTGATGAAAAAGAATGGAGCGCGGATGCATTTTACGCTTTGCCTCTCGCTGAGATACAACTAAAGAGACGGAGTTTACTCTGTACCGAATGTCAGGGTGACGCATGGTTCAGACGATCAAGTTACGGAAATGACTCTCCGCATTTTTGTGCACATCACCAAGAAAATTGCTCACTGGGAACTTCATACGAAGCTGTTGGGGAAGGGGATGAAAATAAAGGATTACCTGCATCAGATGCTGACAGTGGCATAGTATTAGACTTGGGATTAACCCAAAGCTATGACATTGATGTCAAAACAGCAGCGGATACCTCTGAAACTACACCTCAGGGACAAAAATTCACGGGTGAAAAAACTGTTGATGGCGGGAGTATAAAATATCCAGCACATTTTACTTTAAAAAATCTACTTTACAAGTTGGTGCAGTCAAAAGGATTATGCTATGCCGATAAAAAGGTAGGGTTTAAAGATCAATTTTTTAACGATTTACCGGACCGTGGGGGGGAGCTGTTTGTCGAATTTATTAATGTTGCACCATGGATGGACGGTGCCCGTAGAGTTTTTTGGGGATTTATTAGTGATGTTGGGCAAACAAGAGATGGTAAAATTTGGTTAAATGCGGGGAATATTAAGTCTGGATTAAGTATTAGTATCAATAACGAAATTTCAAATGAGTTTAAAGAGCAATTTAAAGTTAAAAATAGTCTTGATGAATTAGATGGATGTCATGCACTAATTATTGGTACTTGTACATATGCTACTTCAGGTAAACCAATACTATGGTGTGGTGATCTTCGTTTTATCGTACTGAGAAGGTATAAGCTAGATCAGGATTTATAACATCAGCAAGAGTAGTAAGATGTCTATGTACATATACGTCTTAACAATACTAATGAAAAGTTCGCTGATTTCATGAACGTAGGAGGTTCTAACCGGCAGATAGCTGACCATTTCGTGCATTCGATTAACTATGAAGCAAAACTGTTAAGTATACAACTGAGTATACATCATCATGATGCTAATAGTTTATTTCTTATAATTCAGTTGATTAATTTTGAAATTCGAGTCCGGCCTTCGCACCAACTCCCAAACATCAATATCAAAACAACCAATAAATAAGTCCTTTAATCTAACAACGACCAATCATTGATCAACCACGAAATCCTCTCCGAAACACATTCACAATCCATAAACCCTACGCTCAACATTAAACCCCACACACCATCCCCCCTCATCCCCTGAACACTTCCCGCCGGTGCCATGCCACAAACCCTTCCTGCGGATAGCATTCTTTCCCCTGCGGTAAGGTAATCGGCTTACCATCAAAATCCCAGAACAACCTGCCAACGATGCCTCCGCCGTTCACCGCTGGCGAAACCTGGATGCGCATATCCTCATCCAGACCAATGGATCCTTTATCAAAAGCCTTATGGTGAATCGCGCAGAGCGCCAGGCCGTTAGGGATTTCGCAGGGGCCGCCGTGCTGCTTCCACTTGATATGAGCCGCTTCCAGGGCGACGGAGGTATTATCATGGCGCATATTGAAGCCGCAGATCGCGCACTCATAGTTATAGGCGCGCAGCACCTGCTGGCGAAAATGCGGGTCGCGTTCTTTGTGGATCTGCTGCAGATCAAACCCCATCTCTTCAGCCAGTTCTTCCTGAATACTCTCCGGGAAGTGCGCCTCAAGGATCTGATGGGCGAGGGTATTGATCAGCTTCTTATTTCTGTTGAGTAGCGCAAAATGTGGCTCATCGAAGCCGCCGGCGACGTGGCAGAGTTCCAGCTCTTTGCCGGGCGGCTGTCGGCTGCCCTGGGTTGAACACTGTTCGCTGTTGTGCAGCTCCCAGAAGCCGTCGCCTTTCAGGCGCCAGAAGGGCATGTCCGGCCGGTACTGGCGGCGCTGCGGGCCAAAGCGTTCCAGCAGGTTATGCAGCTCATCGCGTATCTCCGAGGCGTAGTCGAACATCCGCGCATGGCCGCGCTGGTACTGTGAGAGGACGTACAGCAGCAGTAGTGGCTTATGCGGCGCACGCTGTTCGCCTTTGCGCCAGATGGTGATGTTCTCGATCGCGTGTTGCAGGGTCGTGCTGGAGGGCATAGCGTTACATTGGCAGCTAAATAAATGCGATGATGCTCGCAAAATCCTTGCCGATCAACCCACCAGATGCGGCGATTCCAGTTGGATCGCTTTTTAAATATCACAACGGATCTTGCTGTGGGAGTGGAGACCGCGTTCGCCTCCTGCGGCACAAGCCTGAAAAAAATCGGGAGCGCATAACCGTTGCGTTCCCGCTCTCCACAAACCCCACGCTACCTCACCGGTAGCGTGGGCCCGTTCTCTCTTACTTATCCCGCGTCTCGCCAGCCTCCCAGCTGTAGCTGCCATCGGCCGCTAACCTATCGCCCAGCTCCTGATACTCGAACTGATAAAACTCAGCCTGGGTGCCGTACCCGGCGTAGTCTACCGCCGCCAGGCCGACGAACGCCCCGGTAAAGAACCCTCCGTAGCTCTGCAACACATAGTCATCGGACAGCACTGCGGCATCCAGCTGGACCGGGATCTCGGTGAACGTCACGCCATCGAAGCTGTATTCATAGCTGTAGGTCTGCTTGCGGACTTTGGTCCGGAACCAGACGTATTCAACGCCGTCCGGCACCTTGATGGCGTTATCTTTCAGGTACGATGTGTATTTCCCGCGGTTATTTTCGCCGACTTCGATGACCTTGCCGTTAATTTCATTCCAGGTCAGGAAGACAAAGCTCCAGTGGCGGTCGTTATAGTAATTCGTTAACCCGGCCATCTGCTGATAGCTGAAGGGCTCGAATTTCACCTTCACCGCGGCGTCAAAATAGAAGGCCTGCCAGCGGCGGGCAATCAGCGACAGGTCATGCGTATTGGCTAACGAACCCTGACCGATTAAGGTTAATTTGCCGTTGCCGGTGGTGCCCATTTTGGCCGTAAACGGCACCCGCAGGGTATTCCAGTTCGGGTCGAGCGCTGGCGACGTAAAGTCATCCTGCTGGCTGTTATCGCTGGCGCTTTCGGTGAAGATGGCGTCTTTCGGCCCTTCGACGAAGGTCTTCCCGCCGTGACCGCCTTCAATACGCGGCCAGCCCTCATCGTCCCAGTACACTTTCTGGATCGAGGTTTCCCGGCCGAGGGTTGACCAGCCGCGCGGGTCGTAGATGGATTCCCCCGGGCGATTCCACGGCCGGGCGCAGAGCGAGGCGTAATACCATTCGCCTTCCGGAGTGGAGACCAGCGCGCCATGGCCCTGTTTCTGGATGTAGCTGTCCGGGGTATCGACGTTGGTTAAGAACACGTCGCCCGGTTCGGTTTCGAAGCTGTCGGCCTCGAGGGTTTTCGACCGCGCCACCACCTCCTGGTGGGTAAACACGGTGCCGCCCTGGGCGGCAAACAGATAGTAGTAGCCGTTCAGTTTATAGAGGTGCGGCCCCTCGACCAGCGCCACGGCGGTGCCGCGGTAAATGGTGCGCGCGGTTTCCGGCATTAACTTCAGCGTGTTGGTATCCAGCTCCGTTAAGGTAATGCCATCGAAGGGGTGATGGTACTCCCGGTGATCCCAGGTTTGCTGAACGATATATTTCCGGCCATCGTCGTCATGGAACAGCGAGGCGTCAAACCCGACGCCGTTCAGCTTGATCGGGTCGCTCCACGGGCCCCGAATATCCTTCGCGGTGGTCAGATAGTTGGTCATGTCTTTGAAGGCGCCTTCGGTGACCTTCACATCGGTATACACCAACCAGAATTGCCCATCGGCCCAGGAAAGCGCCGGCGCCCAAATGCCGCCGGAGGAGGGGTTGCCCTTCATGTCCAGCAGGGTGGTGGTGGAGAGCGGCGAAGGCAGCAGGTTCCAGTTTTTCAGGTCTTTCGACTCATGTAAACGCACGCCCGGGAACCACTCAAACGTCGAGTTGGCAATATAGTACGTATCCTCGACGCGAATAATACTGGGGTCGGCATTAAAGCCGCGTAATATCGGGTTTTGAATAAGTGACATTTCATTACACCTTTTAAAATGGAAAGTGACGAATCGGTCTGATTTATAATTTTTTTAACTACACGCGGATCTCATCCAGCTGACGGTTGATGTCGGTAACATGTTTATCGGAGATGGGATAAACCTGCATGATCACCATCGAAATAGCGGCCAGCGCAATCGGGATCCACACCGCGGTCATAATGATCCCGTCGATGGCGCTGGCGCTCTGCACGGCGCCGCTTTCATTAAATCCATACACCGCCAGCAGCCACAGCGGGATCGCGCCGCCGATGGTGAAGCCGATCTTGAAGAAGAGTCCCATAATGGCATTGATAATGGCGGCATTGCGTTTGCCAGATTTTAATTCGCCATACGCGATGACTTCCGGTACCAGCGCCCACATAAAGCCGGTGGCGGAGGTTAAGCCCCACTGTTTAATAAAGGTGGCGATATAGGCCAGCCACAGGGCGTCGTGCATCCCTTCGCGGGACCAGACGTAGGTCAGCAGTTCGCCGACGATGAACATGGCGAGGAACAGATGGAAGAAGCCTTTTTTACCAAAGATTTTTTTCAGTTTCGGCCAGAAAATCGGGAAGGCGATGCCGGGAATAGACGCGACGAGACCCACCGCACCCATCCATTCGGAGTGGCCGACGACGTACTGGTTGAAGAAGCCGTTAACGGTGTTCATAAAGAACATGAAGGTAAAGGCCAGCATAAAGAACATGCCGAGAATAACCAGCGGGCGGTTATGTCTGAGCTCGTGGAAAAGGTCGGTGGTTTTGACGTTGGCGGTCTGCTCGGCGGTCGCGACAACGCGTTCTTTGGTGAATTTATAACAGATAAACAGGGCCACCGCGCCGATGATCATATAGATGGCGTACACGCCGAACCAGGCGTAGTTCGCCGACGGATCGGTATAGTTGCCCAGATTCAGCTCAAGGCCGAAAAAGCCGGTGTCTTTCAGGCTACGATCTTTCGGCGCCGCCATCTGCACAAACATCGGGAACAGGGTATAGACCAGCAGGTTGGCGCTGTTGGCCAGCATCATGCGGGTACTGGTCAGCTTATCGATCGATTCCGGGTCGCGGGTCAGCGAGGCATTCAGCGAGCCATAGGGAATATTGACTAAGGAATAAACCAGGTCCAGCGCCAGATAAATAATAAAGGCGAAAGCCACCGAACCTTTCACTCCGGGGATGGGCGCGAACAGTAATGCCGACAGGATCACCAGCGGCACGCCGGCTCGTAACAGCCAGGGACGATATTTTCCTGCTTTCGAGGTTCGTTTATCCACGTAGGTTCCGACCATCGGATCCCAAAACACATTAATGATACGGACAAAAAGAAAAATAAAGCCTGCCGTTGCCGTGCTGATGGTATTTACCGTCAGCATATGCAAAGCCAGAAAACCCCCAATGGTGCCGAAAACCAGGTTTTGCGCAAAGTCGCCCATGCCATAACCAATTCGTTCTCCGCGGGTTAATTTATGATATTCATCATGCCGACTGTGCATTATGTTTTTACTCATTCTAAGCAGACTCCGGTTTGTTTTGTGTAGGTGAAACACTTTCTGACACAGTTGACCTGGAAGAATCTATTACGTTTTTAAATTAAGTAATTATGTTTTTTTACTTCTGTGATCCTCGAAGCAAAGGCCTGTATCACCTGCGTTGAATCGTTATCCGCCGCTAATTTTCTGACAGATATGCAATGTGACAAAACCGGCATTTTAATTCGCTATGTTCACCTGAATTCCCCAGGAAGTGTACGCTATACGCGCGCGAAGCGAGATATTTAAAATAGTTTTATTTGCGAGATGGCTCACATTTGAGCATTTTCTCAATCGCTGAGTGAAATAACGTAATTGAGCAACCGACGATGAGAATACACGATGTGTCACAGTTGTTAATTTTCGGCTTCCTCATTTTCGGAGTTCATCATGCAAACTTATTTTGACCAGCTCGAACGCGTTCTTTTTGCCGGACCTAAAACCGATAATCCGCTGGCGTTTCGCCACTATAATCCGGATGAAATCGTGCTGGGAAAACGGATGGCAGATCATCTGCGTTTTGCCGCCTGTTATTGGCATAACTTCTGCTGGAATGGCGCGGATATGTTTGGCGCCGGCTCGTTTGAGCGTCCCTGGCAGGCCGCGGGCGATGCGCTGGAAATGGCCAAACGCAAAGCGGACGTGGCGTTTGAATTTTTCTACAAGCTCAACGTGCCGTATTACTGCTTCCATGATGTCGACGTCTCGCCAGAAGGCGCGTCGCTGAAAGAGTATTTGCATAATTTCGCCGTGATGACCGAAGTGCTGGCGGAGAAACAGCAGCAAACCGGCGTGAAACTGCTGTGGGGCACCGCCAACTGCTTTACCCACCCGCGCTACGGCGCCGGGGCGGCGACCAACCCCGATCCGGAGGTGTTTGCCTGGGCGGCCACGCAGGTGGTGACCGCCATGAACGCCACCCACCAGCTCGGCGGCGAAAACTATGTGCTGTGGGGCGGCCGCGAAGGTTACGAGTCGCTGTTGAATACCGATCTGCGCCAGGAGCGCGAGCAGATTGGCCGCTTCCTGCAGATGGTGGTGGAGCACAAGCATAAGATTGGCTTTGGCGGCACGCTGCTTATCGAGCCGAAACCGCAGGAGCCCACCAAGCATCAATACGATTACGATGTCGCGACGGTGTATGGCTTCCTGAAGCAGTTTGGTCTGGAAAATGAGATCAAGGTGAACATTGAAGCCAACCACGCCACCCTGGCGGGGCACTCTTTCCATCATGAAATCGCCAGCGCCATCGCGCTGGGCATTTTCGGCTCCGTTGACGCCAACCGCGGCGATGCGCAGCTCGGCTGGGATACCGATCAGTTCCCGAACAGCGTGGAAGAAAATACTCTGGTGATGTACGAGATCCTCAAAGCCGGGGGATTCACCACCGGCGGCCTGAACTTTGACGCCAAAGTTCGCCGGCAAAGCACCGACAAATACGACATGTTCTATGGCCATATTGGCGCCATGGACGTGATGGCGCTGTCCCTCAAGCTGGCCGCGCGCATGATTGAGGATGGCAAGCTCGATCGGGCTCTGGCAAAACGCTATGCCGGCTGGCAGGGCGAGCTGGGGCAACAAATTATGGCCGGCCGCATGTCGCTGGATAATATTGCCCGGTACGCTGAGCAGCATAATCTGAATCCGCAGCATCACAGCGGGCGTCAGGAATTACTCGAAAATCTCGTCAATACCTATATCTTTGGTTAAATTTGGCTGATATGCCCCTGCGGGGGCATATATTCCGCCATCTGCCCGCTGCCAGGAAATAGCGTTTATTGGTTCGTGTTGTATTTATGCTGTCTGCGCCGCAAGGCTATCTGTTTGACTGTCTATAGATGAACAATCCGCTGTGCGGATGGTTCTGCTATTGTGCCACCTGTTTAATATTAGTGAAGGAGGAAGAGTCGCGATAATTGTGTAATGCCTCTGTGACCGTACAAAATAAAAAATAACTTGTTCTGATGATAGCGACATATTCTGTCAGCTCAGAATAGGCTGGTTATTGTCTGAATAAAATTAACCTATATTGAGAAACTCATGACAATGATAAAAAAACTTCCATTAACCATGGCGGTTATCGCCGCGTTTTTTCCGCTTACCTCTGTAATGGCGCAAGAATTTACTCAGGAACAGATCGACGCCATCGTCGCCAAAGCCGTTGATAAAGCGCTGGCCGAACG
>OKVW01000215.1_pt1 | contig 38155 bp, 35 predicted proteins | sample 1606991 | NCBI WGS metagenome assembly OKVW01 (sample SAMN03281021, study PRJEB24777) | human gut metagenome | isolation source: fecal sample PR177 from 1 month old male Malay infant, vaginal delivered... | reverse complement strand
CCTTTACGTTCTGTGTGATACCTGTGGGAATACCGCCCCATTTCCGAAAACGCTTCCAAATCTCCACGCTATATGCGGCGGTCTGTTCCTCTTTCAGAAGCAAGTGAAACTCGTCACAATAAAACCATGTGTTAGCGTGCAGCTCCCGGTTCTCCGTCACCCGCCCCCAAACTTGGTCTTGGATAATCAGCATACCCAGCTTTTTGAGCTGCTTCCCCAGCTCCTTGATGTCAAAGCATACAAGGCGGTTACGAATGTCTATGCTGGTGCGGTGGTTGAATACGTTAAGGCTGCCATGCACATACAATTCCAGTGCGGCGGCTACCCGTGCGGCTTCCGGCTCCGGCTGTGCTTTGAGGGATTTATACAAATCTTCCAGTATCGGCATGTTCGCCGGGGTGGGGTCTGCAAGGTATTCCCGGTAGACTTCCCGCACGGCACGGTCAATGACGGTCTTTTCGATTGGCTCTAAGCCGCTTTTTCCGCCCACTATCAGCTCGCAGAGGGAGAGGATAAAGTCAGCCTTTAAGGTCAGCGGGCTTTCGTCCTCGGAGTAGTTTAAGTTCAAGTCCATAGGGTTCACATAGTCCCTGCTGGTGGGGGAGATTTTCACCACCTGCCCGCCCAGACGGTTGACAAGTGGGGCGTACTCGGCTTCCGGGTCGCATATCAAAATGCTGTCTTTTTTATCCGCCACAAGAAATACGTTTGTGATTTCCCGCTTGGCGGAAAAGCTCTTGCCGCTTCCCGGCGTACCCAAAATCAGCCCGTTGGGGTTCTTCAGCTTTTTGCGGTCAGCTAAAATCATGTTGTTTGACAGCGCATTAAGCCCGTAGTAGAGGGCTTCCCCGGACTGGAAAAGCTCCTGCGTGGTAAAGGGGACAAAAATCGCCGTGCTGCTGGTGGTAAGCCCCCTTTGTATGGGTATGTCATTCAGTCCCAGTGGCAGGGAAGATAAAAAGCCCGCTTCCTGCTGGTAGTCCAGACGGACAAGGGAGCAGTTGGCTTTCTGCGCCACCCCTGCGGCTTGGAATATCTGGTTGTCAAGTGCCTGCTTGGTGTCCGCAAGGTTTACCACAAGGAACGTCAAGAGGAACATACGCTCGTTGCGGCTCTGCAAGTCACGCAAAAGGTCTTTCGCTTCGCCGCCATAGGTGGCAAGGTCGGACGGGATAATGTCCATGTCATAGCCGGAGCGAACCGCCTTTTTCTGCTCTTGGATTTTCATGGCGTCCAAATCCGTGATTTTCCGCTTGATTGTCTTGATTGCTTCGCTCTGGTCGATACTGCGGATATGCAGGTTCACAAGCAGGTGTCCGTCCACGTTGAGTAAGTCGGCAAGCAGGCGGTCATTGAGTTCCGGGGCAAGTATCTGTAAAAACGAAACCGCCCCGGTCAGCTTCCCCATGCCGAATGTGCGCCCGTTCTTAAAGCTGAATGAGGGCGGGGCGATAAAGTCCTTTGTGGAAAGCCCGGACGGGGCAAGCCATTTCCAGTTGAAGCAAAAAGGTCTGTCCCCCTCCGGGTGGAAAATGCCGTGCAGCACTTCCAGACGGTCTTTACCGTCCAGTGGGCGGTTCTGCGTCCCTAAGATTTTAAAATGGTTCTGTAGGTCCGTTTCCAGCCGGGACAGCCGGGATTTTGCCGATTTCACGTTGTCTGCTTCCAGCATAAAGGTCAGATACTTTTTCTTGATAAGCCCGCTGTTTCCTTTGGAAAGCTGGTTTTGCAGCATGGCGGCGTATTCCGCCCGCACATCATCAAAGCTGTCCCCCTGCGGCGGGATTGCGATACTTCGTTCGTAGTCCTCCTGTCCGGCAATCCGGTTCACAAAGGTAAGCTGCAAGCCCACGGAGCTGTCAAGGGAATTGTAAAAATCGCAGAGGGCTTCAAAGGTGGCGGTCTTATCGTCCGGCTGTGCAAGCTGGTAGTTCACGTCAAAAAATTCAAAGCTCTTGGAATAGAGCTTTCCCCGCACCCGGCAGATACCGTCCGGGAACATGGTTTCATAGGGGATTGTCTGCTGGGCGGTGTGCTTCTTACCGTCCCCCTTTGCCTGCCGGATAAGGGCGGCTATCTGCTTTTTTTCTTCCCGTGACAGCTTTACCTTTTCCTTTGGCGGTCTGTCTTTCATAGCTTTGTTTGACAATGGCGTTTACCTCCTTTTTGAGCGTCTGTTGTTTCTCCAATACGGCGTAATAGTTTTCTGTCCGGTAGGGGCGTTCCTTTGGGGTGAGGAACAGAACCGTTATCATGTTCCCGGCGATTACTTCAAGGGGCTGCCCGTGCTTCTCATACATGGCAAGCAGGAAAAAGGGCAGCATGACAAGCACCATGATAAGGGTTGCTAACGTCTGGGGTACGCTGTCCTTGAGCAAAAAGAAAAGCGGCACTCCCACAAGAGCCGCCGCCCCGAAACACACAAGCTGCCGTTTCGTAAGGTTGAACATGACTTTTGTTTTTATCCGTGTTAGGTCTTTGGGTACTGGCACATATGCCATTTGAAACCTCCTTTCTGCCCGGTCTGGGCGGTGGGTCTAATGGGCGTGGAAGATACTTTTTGCAAGGCTTCCGGTCTTGAACAGGGAAAAGCAGAGTATCACGGTATAGGCGGCGATACTGAAAATCGCACTGTGCAGGTTGTCGGCAATCACCATTTCATTCACAAGGACAGCGTAAATACCCACGCATACCATGATGAAAAAGCCCTGCACGCCTAACGCAAGCAAGCCCTTTAGGTAGTTGTTCCCAATGCTTCCCCATTCCCGGTTTGTCATGGTGGCAAAGGGGATAGGGGCAACGGAACAGGTCAAATATATCTCTATCATTCTGCCGTAGAGGATAACCGTTATCAGTACGGACATGATTTTCATGCACATACTCACAAGGGCGGTTTCCATTACCAGTAACAGAAGTTCGGGGACTTCCAGAGTTTCTAAGGTGTCGGTCATGGCGGCAAGGGTGCTTTCCACGTCAATCGCCGTGTCGGTGCTTATCACGCCCGCCGCCGCATTGACAAGGTGCTGCCCCACGTCAAAGACCGCCATTGTAATATCAAAGACGTGGGTAACAAGGTAAATCGCCACCCACGCCTTGAAAATGTACTTGAAGAACAGCCATGTATCAATATCTTGCAGGTTGTTCCTCTCCGTAACCATGCTGATAAGCTCGTAGCACAAGACGTAGGTAATCACAATCCCCGCTATGGGGAGAATGACGGTCTGGGAAAGATTTTGTATCATGCTGAATACGCCGCCATTCCACGGCTAAGATTGTCAAGGGTACTTATGATACTTTTCCAAAATCAGTATGAATCCACCTCATTCTGAATCATGCGTTTTACCTTGTCTGCCATCGTCTCCGTGCTGGTCTGGCTAAAGTGGACAGTGACCTCATAGGTGGTCTTTCCGATAACCTTTATAAATGTTTGCGGTTCCTGTATCACTGGCGCGCTTGTGGCGTTCCTGTCAGTTTTATTCATTCATCAATCTTCCTTTCGTTGTGTCAGGTTTATGGTTTCTGCCGCCGTTCCGCCTATCCAGACCGTCAAGGGGACGGGTAGTATTTCCGCCGCTGACGCTTTGGAAATCTCCACCCTTAAACCCCTTGACCGTCCGGATTTTTGCCGTGCCATTCCGTTGCCGACAACGGGGAACAGGATAGACCTGCCCCCCGCCGTCGTCCACTCCATTCTACGGCAAAACCGGCTCCTCTGGTTTCTTCCAGCCGGTAGAGGTCATGCGGGGGCGCTGCCCCCACGCCCCCGGCCTCATCCAAAGAACAGGATAGGGGGCTTTACCGGTCATGCTGGTGTTTCCTGTGCGGCACAGGCGGAACCGGCGCGGGTGTTTGCATACGTTTCAGTGTCTCCATAGCAGCCCTTGTCTGCTCCGGGTGCAGCCGTTCCATTTCCATATAGTCCTTTGTCCGGCCCCTTAAATCTTGCCAGCGGGTGCGGTAGATGTCCGCCCCCCTGACCGCCTCGGCAAGCTGCCGCCGTAAGTCCTCGACCGCGCCCTGTGACGCGAGGCCCGACTTTGCCAGTGTCAGCAGCTTCTTGAACTCGTCCGGCTGTAGCTCTATCCGGCCCAGCAGATTCTTCTTTCCCATACTCTCTAAATCGCTGAACATGGCACAGGCTTTTTGTGTCACGGCCAGCCGCTTATCCAGCCCCGCAAGCTGTTTCTCCGCCTGTCCGACCGACTTTTCCAGCGCCGCCGCCTGTTTCTGCCTGTCCTCGATGTCACCGGCCAGCCCGTCAAGGCGTTCCTTGTCCTGTTGAATCTTGTAGTCCAGTACGCCCAGATGGGCCGCCGTGCTGCCGCGTTCGCCGCGCTCAAAATCATGGTATCCGGCTGTCCGCATATGTTCATAAAACCGGTCTTGTAAGAGCGAGTAGGCGTTAATGAGAACGGCCCGGCCATTCTCATTCCGAATGACAGAGCCGTGTTCGTCCAGCGCCTTTTCAGACGCCCACTTTTTACTATGGCTGACCTGTTTAATGACTTCCTTTGTCGTCCCCACAAGGGCCGGGTCTTTGCAGCGTTTCGACCACTTGATTTCCTTATCCACTACCGGCACATAGACCACATGCAGATGATAATGGTACACGTCCCGGCCCAACTGTTCAGATAGAGCGCGGTTCCGTTCGTCGGCGTGCATGACCGCAGACAAGATGTATTGTTCACCCCCCGCCTCTTTGACCGCCAGACGGTAGGCTTCTTCAAAGAATTGTCTGGCATATTCATAGCCGCCGTTGCGCTCAAAATAAGCGCTGTTGACATCGAACACCATTTCATCAACCATCTTAGCGTCCTGTTTCAGCCCCCGCGTGCTGATGGCGCCGCTCTCTATCATGCGGTCAAGGGTTTCCGTGTAGCTGCCCTCACAGCGCCTATAGTGGACGTTGAGCGCGGCGCGGGCCGGGTCTATGTCGGCGTTGGAGTAACCGGCGTTCTTGCGTTCGTTGTGCCGCTCCCGGATTCCAAGGCTTGCCTTGCGGTAGGCCCCGTTCCTCACGACACAGCGGTCAGTCTTTGCCATCTTTATCCCCCTTCCCGGCGCGTATGTTACGCTTTAGAAGCCCATTTTTGAGGGTGGACATATAAAGTATCGCCTTGCATGGAAAGAGGGCTGGAAAAGCCCGTAAACAGGCGCTTTCAAGCCCTCTAAATGTCCGCACTGACCGGCTGATTCTATCCGCCGGGTGACGGTGACGGTTAATATATATGGCACCTCTTTGTGGGCTTATCGTCACCCCCTGGCAGCGGTGACGGCAGCGGCCCGTTTTATCGTCACCCTGTTTCTGCCCTGTTTCCGTGCTTTGCGCGGTATTGATGACGGTATGACGATAGATTTTCATATGTCCCCCCTGTCCGTGTTATCGTCACCGGCGGGGCTGGGTGACGGTAGAACCGACAGCCCCCTGCATATATTCTTATCGTCACCGTCACCCACAGCGGCGGGTGACGATAGAACCGACGTCCCCCTGCATGTATTTCTATCGTCACCGTCACCCATGACAAGGGAAATGAGCCGCGCGTCCTTCTTCCGGGTGAAGTCAAGAGCGATGTTGTAGCGCTTTTCCAGCGTCAACGCCTGTTCTTTTAATATCCGGGTCAGCCGGTTCGGGGTGGCGGACAGGCAGCCGTCTGCCTCTTTCAGCCCGTCAAGAAGCTGGCTGGCCGTGCCCTCAAAGGTTTTCCGGCTGGAAAGGAAGGAGACAAGCGCCGTGACTGCCTTGTCCTCTGCCTGTTCACCGGACAGGTACGACACGAACCGCCACACGGTCATGTCGCGGTCAAATTCAAGGGAAAGCTGCATGTCCTCGATGTCGCGCCCGGTGACGTGCAGCGTTGCCCTGTTCTCTGTCCGCCTGTCCTTTTCCAGCACATACATGCTGTCAACCGCGCCGATGATACCTACGGAGCCGGAAACCATGTTAAAAGGGTCGCTGTCCGGCATTTTTCGGACGTGATGAATCAGAAGCACGGCAATCTTGAACTTGTCGGCAAAGGACTTGATTCTCCCGATCTCGTCGTAGTCGTTGGCATAGGCGTTCTTATCGTTGGTGACGCCACGGACGCGCTGAAGCGTGTCAATCACCACAAGCCCCGTGTCAGGGTAGTCCGCCATGAACGTTTCAAGCTGGGGTATCAGGGAGCCGGAGAGGTTATCCGCCTCGGTGGCAAAGAAACTCTGTTCAGAGCCGTCGTCGGTGATGTGGGAGAGCCGGAAGTGAAGCCGGTCTATGGTATCTTCCAGTGCAAGGTAGAGAGTGCCGCACTTGCGTGTCTCAAACTCCCATACACGGCCCCCGGTGGAAACCTGTTGGCAGAGCCACAGGGAAAGCCATGACTTGCCTATTTTGGCGCTGCCTGACAGGATATGCAGCCCCGTCGGCATAAGCCGGTCGATGATAAATTTAGGCGGCTCCACGTCCAGCCCTAACAGACTTTTACCGTCAATCACGGTTAATGTTTTCATTTCTGACATAGTAATATCACTCCTTTTAATTTGATGAATCTATATAAAAAGCCCCATAACGGTGACGTCGGGCCGTTACGGGGCTTGAATGGTTTTTATTCTGTTCTTTGGACGAGGCCGGGGGGAGTGGGGGCAGCGCCCCCGCATATACTGACCGGCTGGAAAAGAACAGCGGAGCCGGTTTTGCCGTACAATGGGCGGGACGGCGAACGGGAAACAGGTGTTTATCCTGTTCCCCGTTGTCGGCGCGGCCATAGCACGGCAAAAATCCGGTCAGTCAAGAGGTTTAAGGGTGGAGATTTTCAGAGCGCAGCGGCGAAAATACTACCCGTCCTCTTGACGGGCCGGATAGGTGCAGCGGCACTGTTGCCACTCACCCCGGATACGTTGGAGCGTGTTCCCCTTCGCTGAAGGATTCACACATTAACCGAACTGCCAGTTTGAAGCCATAGGTGAATCCGGCGTAACAGTTCATGGAAACCGAATCCAGATAAAGGTCGTTGATTTCTTCAAGCCGGGCCGCGTCCTCTGGTGATAACTTTTGTTTCAAATACTCACGTTCCTCACTGATTTTCTTATGCGTAGGCCGGAATTTTGGGTCAGCCGGCACAATCTGTTCAGCGGGGTAAATCGTGCCACTATAAAGCCGGTCAAGCATGTCATTCATAAAACTGTACCTCTCTTTGAAATGCGTCGAGACAGGAGAGAATATAAATACAGTCACGCATACCCTGTAAGTAGGTTTCGTCCAGTTCAAAGTTCTGCTTTACTATTTCGCCCTCATAGTGGCGGCATATGGTACGGCGTTCTTTTTCTTTCAATTTTTTGAGCAGACCGTCAACGACTTCCCCGCTTGCGTCCTGTTGGCGGCACCGCTCCATATATGCCGGATTTTCACGGCACCGGAATAAAGCAGCCTCTACCCGTTCCATGATAAACACTCTGTACGGATTCTGTTTCATTTCACCCCTTCCTTTCTGCCGGTTCCTGTCCCGTCAAGTATCAGGTCATTTTTTCCAGCGAATACTTCCATTGTCATAAGAACGCCCAGCCGATAGCCGGTAACAAATCGGTCAACTGAATAAATCTGGCTCTCGTCCGCCTGGGCGCTGGTGTAATCTTCCAGCAGCTTTTTTTCTTCCTCATTCAGCCTCGTAAGCAGTTCTTCGCCCAGGTCAGCGAATAAGTTTCTTGCCCTTCTATATTCCGCGCTGCCCTCATAAAAAGAAGGCATAAGGGACAGGTTATCAGTGGCAAGTGCTTCTAAAATCATTTGCATATTTGTTTCGTCCTTTCCATGCTGGTTTTACACAACTCCTTGCAAGAACGGGCCGCACAGTGTATAATATTTATGCGGCGCGCTCTTGTGGTAGCCGTATGTGGGGAAGTGGCGTAATACCTTTGCCAGTGAGCGCCACTTCCTTTACATTTTCTCAAGGGCTTTTATCCCGTCTCGTAATCCTTGTGGACGTTTGATATCTTTTCGGTCGCAATATTCGTCGAGTATTTGCAATTCCTCTTTTGTAACGCGAACGTCTAAACGAATATTTTTTGGATTTTCTTCAACAGGTCGCCCCGGTTTCTTTCCCGGCATGTTCACCCCCTTCCCTTGCCAGTATCTTTATTATAGTTGATTACCGACAACAATTCAAGAAGTTTTTTACCGACAACAATTAATGTTGAACAGGCCGGGTAAATTCCATATACTTGTGCCAAGTATATGACCCACTCTGACACTTTCACCGCTACGCGTTGCAAAGTGCCATTGTGGGCTCTCCGAGGGTAGAACGCCCGCCAAAGGCGAGGCGAACGAAAGAGGACGCCCCTTTGTGCTGGCGTCCTCTTATTGAATATCCTTTATGAAATTTCTTCCGTAGCCGTCGCCTGTAATTTCTTGTAATACCGGCGTTGTGCTTCTCGGCGTTGAGCCATTTTTTTCTCTCGCTTTTCTTCCGCCGCCTGTTCTTCCGGCGTCGGTTCCGGCGTGTCTGCTGGCACGTCAAACATTCCGATAAAGTTTAGATATACGTCAACCTTTTGGACGCGCTTCCCGCTGGAATTGTCCGGCGCGTGTACCATGATTTTTTCTACATATTCCTGTAGCATGGGGGCGGTAAGTTCACTGAAATCCGTGTGCCGTTTTACTATCTCTATGAATTTGTCAGCCCTCACACTGTCCGCGTTGAAGCTGTCCAGTTCCGCCTGTAAGTTGTGGACGGATTCTTCCAGTCCCGTCTGTTCCTGTTCGTAAGAGGTGGAGAGCACTTCAAAGCGCTTGTCACTTAGCTTGCCGTTTACGTTGTCCTCATAAATTCGTTGTATCAGTGTGTTCAGTTCCGCGACGCGCTTTTGTTCTTTGGCAATCCGCTTTTTATGCGCCCGTGCGGTTTCTTCCTGTCGTACAATAGAGCGTTCCCGTACCTGTCGGATAAATTCATTTTCATTGTCACGGACATATCCGCTGACTGACCGGATTGTGTCAAGTACAAGTTCTCTTAACACAGAAGTCCGAATCTGGTGTTGAGTACATTTCCGGTCAAACTGTCTGCCTGTCAGGGTGTAGGTGGAGCAGCAGTAAACGTCTTTCGGACAGCGTGTGTAAATCTTGCCGCTGATGTGCCGGTATTGTGTCGGAGTAGGTTTCCGGTGATTGTACATTTTTGCGCCGCAGTCCGCGCAGAACACAAGCCCGGTCAATGGATTCGCTTCACCTAAAGAATCTGTCCGGCGAACGGTTTTTCTGCACTTTTGCGCCGTGTCAAAGGTCTGCTCGTCTATGATGGCGGGGTGGGTGTCCTTGAAGATTACCCAATCTTCGGGCGGCGCGTCCTTAACCTTTTTGTCCTTGTAGGAATCCTTGTATGTGCGGAAGTTTACCGTGTGCCCCATGTATTCCGGCTTGCCAATCATGTGCCCGATTGTATTACCGCTCCATGAGTATGGGTGAGAGGCGTCACAGGTGGAACGCTTGACAATGCCTCTCGCGTTGAGGTAATAGGTCGGGCGCTCTATCTTTTCGTCTGCCAGTATACGTGCAATCTGGTTCGGCCCCTTGCCCTCTATGGTGAGCCGGAAAATGCGCCGCACCACTTCGGCGGCTTCCGGGTCAATTATCCATTTGCTTTTGTCGTCAGGGTCACAGGCGTAACCATAAATCGGGAGAGAGGTCAGCCGTTTCCCTTCCATACCCTTCGCCTGTTTCACAGCCTTGACCTTGCGGCTGGTGTCGCGCAGATACCATTCAGACATGATATTGAGGAAGGGGGCGAACTCGCTGCTGTCGCCGTTCAGGCTGTCTATGTTGTTTGAAATGGCTATGAAGTGGATTCCTTTTTCGCGGAACATGACTTCTGTATAGAAACCGACTTCCAGATAATTCCGCCCCACGCGCGACATATCTTTCACTATGACAGTGCCGACCTTGCCCGCTTCAATTTCACTGATTAGCTGTTTCCAGCCGGGCCGGTCAAAAGCTGACGTTAGATAACGATACTTTTGAAAACACTGGAAAATCAAGGTTTTTCGAGCGACGGACAAGCCGGGTATTGTACTAAAAACTGAATACGACGCAAAAGCGGCGTTTCCCACTCTCTACACAGGGAGAACAGGAACGCCGCTTTTTTCATGCCCTTTGTTACGCAGTAGGGGCAGAAAAAGCCTTGCTACAAGCGGCTTTCCGGGCGCGTATCTGACGCGGCAAGGGATTTATACCTTATCCCCCGAAACCGCGCTTCTACTGCGTAACAAATCCACAGCAAAAGGAGTGATTTACTATGGCAGTTTTCCGGGTGGAACGAAACAAGGGCTACACCGTAATGAGCAACCACCACCTACGCAACAAGGAGCTTTCTCTAAAGGCAAAGGGGCTGTTGTCGCAAATGCTGTCACTCCCCGAAGATTGGGACTACACCTTGAAAGGCTTATCCCTTATCAACCGGGAGAAGATAGACGCTATCCGCGAAGCCATACGGGAGCTTGAACGCGCCGGGTATATCGTCCGTTCAAGGGAGCGCGACGAGAAAGGACGCTTGCGGGGCGCGGACTATGTGATATTCGAGCAGCCGCAGCCGCCTACGCCGGATTTACCTACATTGGAAAATCCAACATTGGATAATCCAACACAGGGAAAACCAACATTGGAAAAACCTACGTTGGAAAATCCAACGCAATTAAATAAAGATATACAAAGAACTGACTTACCAAAAAAAGAAAAATCAAATACGGATTTATCAAGTACCCATTCCATTCCTATCCTTTCCCCTAACCCCTCACCTTGCGGGGGAGCGGCTACGCCGCCGGAACGGAAAGGAACGGAAGCGGCAGCACAGAGCGCAGTAGAGATATACCGGGAAATCATCAAGGACAATATCGACTACGACATTCTCAAACAGGACATGAAATTTGACGGGGACAGGCTTGACGAGATTGTAGACCTCATGCTTGAAACGGTATGCACCGCCAGAAAGCGGGTGCGGATTGCGGGGGACGACTACCCGGCAGAGCTTGTGAAGTCAAAGTTTATGAAACTGGACGGCGAGCATATCCGCTTTGTGCTTGACTGTATGCGGGAGAACACAACCAAAATCCGCAACATCAAGCAATATCTGAAAGCAGCCCTTTTCAATGCCCCGTCCACAATCGGCAACTATTACACTTCCCTTGTCGCCCATGACATGGCAAGCGGCGCACTTGCGCCACAGGAGCCGCACGACCCCTATTCATTCAAACCGGGCGAAAGCCTGTAAACAACAAAAGGAGGATTTTATTATGGCACAGAGAACAGGAGCATTGGTATTTGACGAGCGCACTGACCGTTACGACATTCGCTTTGACCTCAATACTTACTATGGCGGGCTGCATTGCGGGGAGTGCTTTGACGTGTTCGTGCGGGGCAAGTGGAAGCCTACCCGGATTGAGTATGGCGACAACTGGTATCTTGTGGGTATCAGAGCCGAGGATTTGAATGGGCTGCGGGTGCGTATCTGACCGCCGCCCCATAAAGAAACGCGAAAGGAGGACGCGAGAAATTGCAGGACGAAGTAAACGAAAAGACCATAGCCCTTTACATCAAGACCGGGAAGCTGACCGCGCAGACGCTCCAAAAGGCAATGAAAGCCATTCTGTCAAAGGGCAAAAAGCAGCTTACGAAACAGCCACAGGGCAAGCAGAGCTTAAAGCAGCTTATGAAGCAGAACGCGGGCGTTTCCAACATTGAGATTACAAAAGACAATATCAAAGCCTTTGAGAGTACGGCGAAAAAGTACGGTATCGACTTCGCGCTGAAAAAGGACACGACGGAAAGCCCGCCCCGCTATCTTGTTTTCTTCAAGGGGCGGGACGCGGACGTGCTGACCGCAGCCTTTAAGGAGTTTTCCGCAAAGAAGCTGACACAGGACAGGAAGCCCTCTATCCGAAAGCTGCTGACAAGCCTTAAAGAAGCCGCACAGGGCAGAAACGCACAGCGAGAGAAAGTAAAAAACAAAGACAGGGGGCGGGAATTATGAAGCCGGAAATCAAGAAGCTGCTTATCCTCAATCTCCCCTATCTGCTCTTTGTCTGGCTCTTTGATAAAGTGGGCGCGGCTGTCCGGCTTTCCCTCGGCGCGGACGCAAGCGCAAAGCTGCTACATCTTGGGGACGGTTTTACCGCCGCCTTTTCCAGTATCGCGCCGAGTTTTCACCCCGTCGATTTGCTTATCGGCATTGCAGGGGCGGTCATTGTCCGGCTGATTATCTACGTCAAGGGCAAGAACGCGAAGAAGTACCGGAAAGGCATGGAATACGGCTCTGCACGTTGGGGGACAGCCGAGGACATAAAGCCGTACACAGACCCGGTATTTGAGAACAATATCCCCCTCACACAGACGGAACGGCTCACCATGAACAGCCGCCCGAAGCAGCCAAAGTATGCAAGGAACAAAAATATCCTTGTAATCGGCGGTTCCGGCAGCGGCAAGACAAGGTTTTTTGTCAAACCGTCGCTCATGCAAATGCACAGCAGCTATGTTGTCACAGACCCGAAAGGCACCGTCTTAATCGAGTGCGGGAAGCTCTTACAGCGGGGCGGCTATCGGATAAAAGTGCTGAATACGATTAACTTCAAGAAATCCATGAAATACAATCCCTTTGCCTATCTGCGGAGCGAAAAGGATATTTTGAAGTTAGTCAATACCATTATCGCCAACACCAAAGGCGACGGGGAGAAATCCGGCGAGGATTTTTGGGTGAAAGCGGAAAAGCTCTACTACACCGCGCTAATCGGCTATATCTGGTACGAAGCCCCGGACGAGGAAAAGAACTTCACGACGCTGCTTGAAATGATAAATGCGTCGGAAGCCCGCGAGGACGACGAGGACTTCCAGAACCCGGTTGACCTCATGTTTGAACGTCTGGAAGAAAAAGACCCGGAGCATTTCGCGGTCAAGCAGTACAAAAAATACAAACTTGCGGCGGGCAAGACAGCAAAAAGCATACTTATCTCATGCGGCGCGAGGTTAGCCCCATTCGACATTAAGGAGCTGCGCGAGCTTATGGAAACCGACGAAATGGAGCTTGACACCATAGGCGACAGAAAGACCGCCCTTTTCGTCATTATCAGTGACACCGACGATACCTTTAACTTTGTCGTGAGTATCCTCTACACACAGCTATTCAACCTCTTGTGCGACAAGGCAGATGATGTGTACGGCGGGCGGCTTCCCGTCCATGTACGGTGCTTACTTGATGAATTTGCGAATATCGGGCAGATACCGAAGTTTGAAAAGCTCATAGCCACCATAAGGAGCCGGGAAATATCCGCGTCAATCATCTTGCAGAGCCAGTCACAGCTAAAAGCCATTTACAAGGACAACGCCGATACCATAGTCGGCAACTGCGACACCACGCTTTTCTTGGGCGGCAAGGAGAAAACGACGCTCAAAGAAATATCGGAAATTTTAGGCAAGGAAACAATCGACAGCTTCAACACTTCCGAAACCAGAGGGCGGGAGCTTTCGCATGGGCTGAACTATCAGAAATTGGGAAAGGAGCTTATGACACAGGACGAAATCGCGGTCATGGACGGAGGGAAATGTATCTTGCAGCTACGCGGGGTGCGCCCGTTCTTTTCGGACAAATTCGACATAACGAAGCACCCGAAATACAAGTACCTGTCCGATGCAGACCCGAAGAACGCCTTTGACATGGAGAAGCACTTGCGCCGCCGCCCCGCTATCGTCAAGCCCGATGAAGTCTTTGACTATTACGAGATTGACGCGGCAGACTTGCCGGAAGATACAGAAGCGTAAAAGAAAAGGACAGGGAAAAGACCTTTGCATTATGGAAATGTGCATAACTGCCTATTCCGTCATGGAAAACGCCGTTCACAGCACATGGAAAAGCAAAGGGCAGCTTTCCCACGTCCTGCAAACAGCGTTTCCCACAACTCCATAAGCAAGGCAGTTATACACATTCCCACAATGCCGACTGCTACGACGAAAACCGCACCCTCTCTTTCTTTCATTCATAAGAGCAAAAAAACTTAAAGGAGGTATCACAATCAGAAACGTAAACACAGGCTACATGATACGCGCCCCCACTCCCCCGGCGCAGCACACAGCGGCAGAAGCCGCAGCCCTTACAACTGAATACCGCCGCGCCGCAGACATTTAGGCGGCGTGGGGAACCCGCCGAACCCCGGCGGGCTTATGACCGCGGCAGTTACCAAAACTGGCCGCCGTTTTTTATGCCCTTTTTCGGGCAGCCGCACACGCGGCAAGAAAGGAGAACTTTATGGCATTTTTTAATTCGGCAGTAGGCGTTTTGCAGACCCTTGTTATCGCTCTTGGAGCTGGCCTTGGTATCTGGGGCGTGATTAACCTCATGGAGGGCTACGGCAACGACAATCCGGGCGCGAAAAGCCAGGGCATGAAGCAGCTCATGGCGGGCGGCGGCGTTGCCCTTATCGGCATGACCCTTGTACCGCTGCTTTCCGGCCTGTTCGGTTAAGAAGCGCGGGTAAAGGCTTATGCAGAGCATACTTGACGCGATTAACGAATGGATAAAGGAAATCCTCATAGGAGCCATAAACGGTAATCTGTCAACTATGTTCGGGGACGTGAACGAGAAAGTCGGCACTATCGCCGCAGAGGTAGGGCAGACCCCGCAAGGGTGGAACGCGGGTATCTTCTCCATGATACGCACACTATCGGAGAATGTAATCGTACCCATTGCGGGGCTTGTCATTACCTACGTCCTATGCTATGAGCTTATCAGCATGGTAACGGAAAAGAACAATATGCACGACGTTGACACTTCCATGTTCTTCAAGTGGGTATTCAAGGCTTACGTCGCAGTCTACCTTGTGACGCATACCTTTGACATCACTATGGCGGTGTTCGATATGGCGCAGCACGTTGTTTCCGGCGCGGCGGGGGTAATCGGCGGCAGCACAAATATTGATGTTGCCGCCGCCCTTGCTTCCATGCAGAGCGGGCTTGACGCTATGGAAATCCCCGAACTGCTCTTACTTGTCATGGAAACAAGCCTTGTGAGCTTGTGCATGAAGATAATGTCCGTACTGATAACCGTTATCCTCTACGGGCGCATGATAGAGATTTACCTTTACTGTTCGGTATCGCCTATCCCGTTTGCAACATTCACTAACCGGGAATGGGGACAGATAGGAAACAACTACCTAAAATCCCTGTTCGCCCTTGGCTTTCAAGGCTTCCTCATAATGATATGCGTCGGCATTTACGCCGTATTGGTGAACAACATGATAATAGCGGACAACCTGCACAGCGCGATATTCTCCCTTGCAGCCTATACCGTTATCCTCTGTTTCTCCCTGTTCAAATCCGGCGCACTGGCGAAGTCGATTTTCTCCGCGCATTAGCGGCGTGTCAAGGGTAGGGTGGAGATTTTCAGAGCAAAGCGGCGAAAATACTACCCGACCTTGACGCGGGAAAAACCCCATAGAATAGGGACGGGCAAAGGGCAGAAATTGACCTTTGCCTTGATTGCCCCTATGGGAAGTTACAGCAACACAAAACATAACGAAAGGAGGTTTTCACTTGGCGTATGTACCCGTACCCAAAGACTTATCCAAAGTCAAGACAAAAGTAGCGTTCAACCTTACCAAACGGCAGATTGTATGTTTTGCGGCGGCTCTCATTATAGGTTTGCCGCTTTTCTTTCTGCTCAAAGACAGCACAGGCACAAGCCTTGCGTCTATGGCTATGATTGCGGTCATGCTGCCCTGTTTCCTCTTTGCCATGTATGAGAAGCATGGACAGCCCCTTGAAGTGGTGGTGAGGAACATCATACGGACGAAATTCATAGCCCCAAAGGAACGACCATACAGGACTGAAAATCTATATGCTGACCTTGAACGGCAGCGAAAACTTGAAAAGGAGGTATCAGCGATTGCAAAAGGAAACACGAAGAAACAGCGTGGCGGGAAACGCGCCTGCAAAGGCTAACCCGCCCCACAAGCTCACCCGCGCCGAAAAGAAACAGATTGCGGAAATCATCAGACAGGCAAAGGGCGACGGGAAAGCGCACACCGCGCAGCAGACAATCCCCTATATCCAGATGTACCCGGACGGTATCTGCAAGGTTACGGAACGGAAATACTCAAAGACCATAGCCTTTGAAGATATTAACTATCAGCTTGCACAGGCAGACGACAAGACCGCCATTTTTGAAAACTGGTGCGACTTCCTCAACTACTTTGACGCTTCCGTTTCGGTGCAGCTCTCTTTCATCAATCAGGGGACGCAGCGGGGCGAAGCGGAGAAATCTATCCATATCCCGGCACAGGACGACGCTTTCAACTCTATCCGCAGCGAATACCGGGATATGCTCAAAAACCAGCTTGCAAAAGGCAACAACGGGCTTGTCAAAGCAAAATATATCACCTTTGCCATTGAAGCCGACAGTCTGGGCGCGGCGAAATCCCGCCTTGCCCGTATCGAAACGGACGTACTGAACAACTTCAAGCTCTTGGGCGTGTCTGCCCACCCCATGACAGGCTATGAACGCCTTAAAATGCTGCATGGGATTTTCCACCCGGAGGGCGGGCAGTTTGCCTTTGATTTTTCATGGCTTGCCCCGTCTGGGCTTTCCACAAAGGACTTTATCGCCCCGTCCTCTTTCCGTTTTGGCGAGGGGCGTTACTTCCGCATGGGGCGCAAAATCGGCGCGGTTTCATTCCTTGAAATCCTTGCCCCGGAATTAAACGACCGTATCTTATCCGACATACTGGACTTGGAAACGGGCGTTATCGTCAATCTGCATATCCACAGTATCGACCAGACCGAAGCCATAAAGACAATCAAGCGCAAGATTACCGACCTTGACAAAATGAAAATTGAGGAACAGAAGAAAGCGGTACGCAGCGGCTATGACATGGATATTATACCGTCCGACCTTGCCACATTCGGCAGCGAAGCGAAGAACCTCTTACAGGACTTGCAGAGCCGGAATGAAAGAATGTTCCTTTTGACGTTCCTTGTGGTGAACATGGCAGATACGAAGCGGAAACTGGAAAATGACGTGTTCGCGGCGGCGGGCATTGCACAGAAGAACAACTGCGCCCTCACCCGCCTTGACTACCAACAGGAAGCGGGGCTTATGTCCTCTGTACCGCTTGGGGAGAACCTTATCCCCATACAGCGGGGGCTTACCACGTCAAGCACAGCTATCTTTATCCCCTTTATCACACAGGAGCTTTTTCAGACAGGCGCGGCGTTGTACTACGGCTTAAATGCCCTGTCTAACAACATGATACTCTGCGACCGCAAGCAGCTAAAAAACCCCAACGGCTTAATCTTGGGGACGCCGGGAAGCGGGAAATCCTTTGCAGCCAAACGGGAAATGGCAAACGCTTTCCTCATTACGGACGACGACATTATCATCTGCGACCCGGAAGCAGAGTATTTTTCCCTTGTGCAGCGGCTTGACGGGCAAGTGATACGCTTGTCGCCTACGGGCAAGGGCATTGACGGGAAGCCCCAGTATGTGAACCCTATGGATATTAACCTCAACTATTCCGAGGACGACAGCCCGCTTGCGCTGAAATCCGACTTTATCCTCTCCCTCTGCGAGCTTGTCATAGGCGGCAAGGAGGGCTTGCAGCCCGTCGATAAGACCGTCATTGACCGCGCTGTTAGGAACGTGTACCGTCCTTTCCTTGCAGACCCCGACCCGGAGAAAATGCCTATCTTGGGCGACCTCTACGACGAGCTTTTGAAGCAGCCGGAACCGGAAGCGGCGCGTATCGCGTCGGCGTTGGAGCTGTATGTTTCCGGGAGCCTTAACGTCTTTAACCACAGGACGAATGTAGAGCTTTCAAACCGCCTTGTCTGCTTTGACATCAAGCAGCTTGGGAAGCAGCTCAAAAAGTTAGGTATGCTCATTGTGCAAGACCAGGTATGGAACCGCGTCACTATCAACCGGGCAGAGAGGAAATCCACCCGCTACTACATGGACGAATTTCATCTTCTCTTGAAAGAGGAACAGACCGCCGCGTACAGCGTGGAGATTTGGAAGCGTTTCCGTAAATGGGGCGGCATACCCACAGCCATTACGCAGAACGTCAAAGATTTGCTTGCTTCCCGCGAAGTGGAGAATATCTTTGAAAACTCTGATTTTGTCCTCATGCTCAATCAGGCGGCGGGCGACCGGGCTATCCTTGCGAAGCAGTTAAACATTTCCCCGCAGCAGATGAAGTATGTCACCCACACCGAAGCGGGCGAGGGGCTTATCTTCTACGGGAACGTGGTGCTGCCCTTTGTAGACCGCTTCCCGAAAGATACCGAGCTTTACCGGGTAATGACGACGAAGCCGGAGGAAGTGGGCGAAGCATGACAGAGCTGAACATAGACACCATTATCAACCGGGACGCGCTCTATGCCTTGCGGGAGCTTCCAGAGGAAAGCGTACACTGTTGCGTCACAAGCCCGCCCTACTACGCACTTAGGGATTACGGGCTTGACGCACAGATTGGGCGGGAGGACACGCCGGAGCAGTACATTGACAGGCTTACCGAAGTTTTCCGCGAAGTGCGCCGGGTACTGCGTACCGACGGTACTTTCTGGCTGAATATCGCGGACACCTACTGCGGCACAGGGAATAAAGGCTACCATGCAGACCCGAAGAACCCCAGAGGGAGGAACGGTCAAGCCGTATCAATCGCAAGACAGGCGGCGGGCTGCAAGCAAAAGGACTTAATCGGTATTCCGTGGCTCTTGGCTTTTGCCCTACGCGCTGACGGGTGGTATTTAAGGAGCGATATTATCTGGCAGAAAGAGAACCCCATGCCGGAGAGCGTGAAAGACCGCCCTACCCGCTGCTATGAACATATCTTTCTGCTTACGAAGTCAAAGAAGTATTTCTATGACGCAGCCGCCATAGCCGAGCCGTTAGCCCCTACAACGGCGGCGCGGTACCGCACCGGGCGCAGCGCGGGACAGAAATATGCGGACGAAGTACCCGGACAGGGGAAAGTACAGGGGCTTAACCGGGCAAGGAGCGGCAGCTACTACGACGAAGCCCTCATGCCGACCATGCGGAACAGGCGGGACGTGTGGCTTATCAATACCGTTCCCTACAAGGGCGGGCATTTCGCCGCGTTCCCGCCGAAGTTAGCCGAAACCTGTATCAAGGCGGGCTGTCCGAAAGGCGGCGTTGTGCTTGACCCCTTTTTCGGTAGCGGCACGACGGGGGCAGCCGCAAAGCAGCTTCACAGGCATTATATAGGCATTGAGATAAACGCCGAATATTGCGCCCTTGCAAGGGCGCGGATTGGAGGGACAGAAAAATAAAACAGTATAAAGCGCGTGAGAAAGTCACGCAGAAAATGACCCGCGAGGGAGCCGTTGAGGTAAACGCCGCCACAGGCAAGAAGAAGCGTATCAGCAACCGCATAAGGGACGCTGACCTTACCAGAAAGGAAGCCGCCCCGCAGCAGCCGGAACAGGCAGCGCAGCCCCTACCGGGCGGCACAGCTCCCGCGCCCACAGCCGACGCGCCGACGCTTCCCCATGCGCCGGGGGCAGAACGGGAACAGGACACCGCCGCAGCCGAGCGCGTCATGGAGCATATCGACGGGGCGCATACCAGAAAGACGAGCAAAAAGGCGGCGAGGAAAGCACAGGCAGAAGCCGAAGCCCGCACCCGTACTTCCCGCTTGCAGTTTACCGAGGAAGAACGGGCAACGCCGGAGCTTGAAAAGTATATCCGAAAATCGGACAAAGCAGCCGACCGTCTGGACGCGGCAAAGGCAGCTATCCCCAAAGAAAAGAAACTTGTGGGGGAGCGCACCTTTGACGAAGCCACCGGGAAAGGCAAGACCCGCCTACGCTTTGAGGAACGGGAAAAGCCCATAGGAAAGAACAAGCCCCACAATAACCCGCTATCCCGCCCCGCACAGGAAGCGGGTATTTTCGTCCACAACAAAATACATTCCGTTGAAAAGGACAATTCCGGCGTTGAGGGGGCGCACAAATCCGAAGAACTGGCAGAACGCGGCGCAAAGTACGGGGCACGGAAAGTCAAGGAGGGCTACCGCAGCCACAAGCTCAAACCCTACCGGGCGGCAGCAAAGGCAGAGAAAGCGGCGTTCAAGGCGAATGTGGATTTCCAGTACCACAAAGCCCTACATGACAATCCGCAGATTGGGGGCAACCCCCTTTCCCGCTTCATGCAGAAGCAGCAAATCAAGCGGCAGTATGCAAAGGCGGCAAGGAAAAACGGCGCAAAAACGGCACAGAAAGCCGCAGAGAACACCCGCAAGGCAGCGAAGAAAACAGCCGAGGAAACAAAGAAAGCGGCGGCGTTTGTGGCAAGGCACCCGGCGGGCGTTTGTATCGCCGTTGCCGCGCTGCTCTTATTCATTATGATTTCGGCGGGGCTTTCCTCTTGCGGCTCTATGTTCTCCGGCTTGATGAACGGCATTGTCGGGACTTCCTACACGTCGGAGGACAGCGACCTTGTGGCGACGGAGAACAATTACGCCGCAAAGGAAAACGAGCTTCAGCAGCGGATTGACAATATCGAGCGCGACAATCCGGGCTATGACGAATACCGCTATGACCTTGACAGTATCGGGCATAACCCCCATGAATTAGCGTCCTACCTCACCGCGCTTTTCCAGACCTACACCCCGCAGAGCGCACAGGCAGAAATAAACCGCGTCTTTGATATGCAGTACACTTTGACGCTGACGGAAGAAATCGAAGTGCGCCACAGGACGGAAACCCGCACAGGCACACGCACCGTCACCGACCCGGAAACGGGAGAAACCTCTACGGAAACCTACGAATACGAGGTTGACGTTGCCTATAACTATTACATTCTCAACGTGAAGCTGACAAACAAGCCTGTTTCCGAGATTGCGGAGGAACTTCTTACGCCGGAGCAGCTTGAAATGTACCGCGTCTATCTGGAAACAAGCGGCAACAAGCCGCTGATTTTCGGCGGCGGTTCTCCCGATACGGGCGCGTCCGAGGATTTAAGCGGCGTACAGCTTGTGAACGGCACACGCCCCGGCAACACCGCCATTGTAGAGCTTGCGAAGCGGCAGGCCGGAAACGTGGGCGGGCGGCCTTATTGGAGCTGGTACGGCTTCAACAGCCGCGTGGAATGGTGCGCCTGTTTCGTTTCGTGGTGCTACGGACAGGCGGGGCTATCGGAGCCGCGCTTTGCCGGGTGCCAGTCACAGGGCGTACCGTGGTTCCAGTCACGCGGGCAATGGGGTGCGAGGGGCTATGCGAATATCGCCCCCGGCGACGCTATCTTTTTCGACTGGGACGGGGACGGGAGCGCAGACCATGTAGGGCTTGTTATCGGGACTGACGGGGAGCGCGTCTATACCGTCGAGGGCAATTCCGGCGACGCTTGCAAGATAAAGAGCTATCCCGTTGACTATGGCTGTATCAAGGGCTACGGCTTAATGAATTGGAACTAAAAACTGAAAATCTGAAAGGAGAAATTGATTTATGGCTATGAATAAGATTGAACGTATCGACAAGGAGATTGCAAAGACCCGCGAGAAAATCACCGAGTACCAGAATAAATTAAGGGGGCTTGAAGCGCAGAAAACCGAAGCGGAAAATCTGCAAATCGTACAGCTTGTGCGCTCCATGCGCCTTTCCCCGCATGAGCTTTCCGCTATGCTGAAAGACGGCGGTATTCCGGGCATGGAATCCGCGCCGGGCTACCCCGCAGAACCCGCAGACCACGACACCGAAGAAATGGAGGACACCGAGAATGAATAAGAAAATCCTTAGAACCTTGACCGCACTCTGCGCCGCCCTCATGCTGACGGGCGGCTTTTCCGTCACCGCCTTTGCACAGACCCCGGAGGGCGAGGACGCCACCGACGACAGCGGCGTTGTCTATGAGGAACCCCAAAAGGAAGAACCCCTTACCCCGGACGGGAACGCGACCCTTGTAGACGATTTCGGCGGCAACAAGCAGCTTATCACAGTGACGACCAAAAACGGCAATTACTTCTATATCCTCATTGACCGGGACGACGAGGGCGAGAACACCGTACATTTCCTTAATCAAGTGGACGAAGCCGACCTTATGGCACTCATGGAGGACGGAAGCACCGAAACAGCAGCCCCGCCCGCTGTTTGCAGTTGCACCGATAAATGCGAGGCCGGGAAAGTGAATGTGAGCTGCCCCGTCTGCAAGGACAACATGACCGCTTGCAGCGGCAAGGAAGCGGAGCCGGAAACCGAGGAACCGCCGGAGCAGCCCAAAGAGAAAAGCAATACGGGCGGGCTTGTGCTTTTCCTTGTCGTGGCACTTCTTGGCGGCGGGGGCGCACTCTACTATTTTAAGTTTATGAAGCCGAAGCAGAGCGTCAAGGGCGGCACCGACCTTGAAGATTTCAACTTTGACGACTACGACGAGGACGAGCCGGAGCCGGACGACGGGGAGGGCTTGGACGTTCCCGAAGATGAAGAAGCGGAGGACAGGGACGCATGACGCTTTTCACCGAGAACCCTTTAGAAAGAATGATGATACAAAGACCCACCGGGCGGCGTGACAATGCGCCGCCCGTTCCAAAATCCCCGGCGTGTATGCGCTGCCCTTATAAGGCGCAATCCCCCTGTATCGGCTATTGTCTGAAACAGGCACAGGAGAAGAAGCATACCGCGCCGGAACGCTGAAAGGAGGATTTTTTCATGGCACTTAGACTTGTGATTGCAGAAAAGCCGAGCGTGGCGCAGACTATCGCCGCCGCGCTTGGCGTTAAGGGAAAACAGGACGGATATATCGAGGGCGGCGGCTACCTCATTTCATGGTGCGTCGGGCATTTGGTACAGCTTGCGGAAGCCGCCGCCTACGGGGAGCAGTACAGGAAATGGCAGCTTGACAGCTTACCCATTCTGCCGGAGGAATGGCAGTACGCCGTTGACCCGGACAAGGGGAAGCAGTTTGCGACCTTAAAGGAGCTTATGCACCGCACCGACGTTTCGGAAGTGGTGAACGCTTGCGACGCGGGGCGCGAGGGAGAATTGATATTCCGCTTTGTCTACGAAGTGGCGGGCTGCAAGAAGCCCATGCGCCGCTTGTGGATTTCCTCAATGGAGGACGGGGCAATCAAGGCGGGCTTTGCTTCCCTCAAAGACGGGCGGGAATATGACGCGCTCTTTGCGTCTGCCCTCTGCCGCGCAAAGGCTGACTGGCTTATCGGCATTAACGCCACCCGGCTTTTCTCATGCCTGTATGGAAAGACCTTGAACGTGGGGCGCGTCCAGACCCCGACCTTGAAAATGCTCACCGACCGGGACGCGGCTATCTCCCATTTCCAGAAAGAGAAATATTACCATGTGCGTCTTGACTTATCCGGCGCGGAAGCGGCAAGCGAGAGGATTTCCGACAAGGCAGAAGCCGACGCGCTGAAAGGGGCTTGCGAAGCGGGAAAGGCGGTATGCGTTTCCCTCACCAGAGAGAAGAAAACCGCAGCCCCGCCAAAGCTCTTTGACCTTACCTCTTTGCAGCGGGAAGCGAACCGCATTTTCGGCTACACCGCGAAGCAGACCCTTGACCTTGCACAAGCCCTTTATGAAAAGCAGCTGTTGACTTATCCGAGGACGGACAGCAGCTTCCTCACCGACGACATGGGCGATACCGCAGCGGGCATTATCACGCTGCTTTGTGAAAAGCTCCCCTTTATGGCGGGCGTGGGCTTCACACCGGGGATTGCAAAGGTATTAGACAGCAAGAAAGTATCAGACCACCACGCAATCATTCCCACTATGGAGCTTGCAAAGACAGAACTTGCCGCGCTGCCGGAAAGCGAGAGGAATATCCTCACCCTTGCGGGGGCGCGTCTGCTCTCTGCTACCGCCGAGCCACATATCTTTGAAGCGGTTACGGCGGTTTTCTCATGCGCCGGGACAGACTTCACCGCAAGGGGAAAGACCGTACTTTCGGACGGTTGGAAAGAGATTGAACGCAGATACCGGGCGACGCTGAAAAGCAAACCCGACCCGGAGGACGGGGAAAATGAGGGTGTGACGCTGCCGGAGCTTTCCGAGGGACAGAGCTTTGAAAAACCCGCCGCAAAAGTAACGGAGCATACCACAACGCCGCCGAAGCCCCACAGCGAAGCGTCGCTTCTCTCTGCTATGGAACGCGCCGGGAACGGGGACACCGACCCGGACGCGGAACGCCGGGGGCTTGGCACTCCCGCCACCCGCGCCGCAGTCATTGAAAAACTGGTAAAGGGCGGCTTTGCGGAGCGTAAGGGCAAGCAGCTTATCCCCACACAGAACGGAGCCGCCCTTATATCAATCTTGCCGGATATGCTCACTTCCCCGCAGCTTACCGCAGAATGGGAAAGCAATCTGACGCAGATAGCAAAGGGAGCCGCAGACCCCGGAGAATTTCTGTCCGGCATTGAAGCTATGGCGCGGGAGCTTGTGCAGACACACGCCGCAGCACTGGACGGGAAAAAGGATTTATTCAGAGAGGAAAAGCCCTCTATCGGGAAATGCCCCCGTTGCGGTTCCCCCGTTCACGAGGGGAAGAAAAACTACTATTGCAGCAACAGGGAATGTGCCTTTGTCATGTGGAAGAACGACCGTTTCTTTGAGGAACGCAAGACCGCTTTTTCCGCGAAGATTGCCGCCGCGCTCCTTAAATCCGGCAAGGCGAATGTGAAGAAGCTCTATTCCCCGAAAACAGGCAAGACCTACGACGGGACTATCGTTTTAGCTGACACTGGCGGGAAATACGTCAACTACCGTATCGAAGTGCAGAAGAACTAAAAACTGGAATAGCAAGCATAGGAAGCGGGTACCCACTTCCGTAAATCCCCGTTACGACGCTGACGCGCCGGACGGGGATTTTGCTTGTTGGGAAGTTTCCCAAACCCTCTTTTGCGGAGGGCTTCACCCTCTGAAAATCTTCAAAAAACTTTGGCAGAAATGCGGGTGTGCCGTAGTAGGCTATGCAGCCAAAAAATGCAGCTTATGACGCTGCCCCAGAGAAAGGAGGTTTTTCAACTATGGCAAGTTTACGGGACACCGTAAAGGACTATCAGGACGAGCTTAGGGACGGTATCGCATGGGTGGCGTTCTGGAAACAGGGGCGTTCATGGAACGCGGAATATTTTCATCTTGATATGGACGATACGCTCTACCCGGAGGACAGGAGCCGGTTAGAGGAAATCAAAAGCACCGACCCCGCCGCCGTTATCCTTAACGGCTACTATTGCGGGCATTTAGGCGAGGATATGAGCCTTGACGAGCTGACCGCCGGAGTGCGCTACCACTACGAAAACAGCATGAACGATATTGACGGTTTTATCGGGGCGCATGACGACAGGCTTCCCCCGGAGGTTATCGAGGAAGCAAGAGCCACCGCCCATGAAGCGGGGCTTCCCTTTTCCGAAAACCCCTACCGGGACGGGGAGGATTTTAACCCCTATGTATTTGACGGGAGCATGAGCATTGAAGATTTTGAGCTTATGCACCGCATGATGGAACAGGAAAGGAGAGAAAAAATGAGCGAGCAGTTTTCGATTTTGATTGACAGCCGCACCCGCTTTGAAACAGGCGAACCGGGCGGCGTGTGGCTTCCCATGCCGACTACAACGCAGCAGCTTCACGCGGCTATGGAAAGCGTCGGCATTACCGCAGACAACCCACAGGATTTTTTCATCAATGGATTTGCCAACACCGAGCAGCAGCCCTTTGACGTGCCGCTTGCCGTTATCCAGAGCGCGGGGATTGACGAGCTGAACTATCTGGGGAAGCTCTTGGAAATGCAGAGCGACGAGGACAGGGACAAGTTTACGGCGGCGGTGACGCTTGGGGAACGCGCCGGGAACATCAAAGACCTTATCAACCTTGCACAGAACCTTGATTGTTACTGGCTCTATCCTACCGTACAGAGCGAGGAAGATTACGGCTATTACCTTATCGACGAGCTGGACGAATTGGAGCTTCCCGAAGAAGCGAAAAAGTATTTCATGTATGAGGAATACGGGCGGGACGCAGCTATCAATGACGGGGGACGCTTTACCGACCAGGGCTATATCTACAACAACAAGAACACCTTTACGGAGTGGTACAACGGGCGCGAAAGCGATATTCCCAAAGAGTATAAAGTAATGAGCTTCCCACAGGCAGAACGCCCCGACCCGTCAAAGGTAGAAATGGACGCAGCCGCGCCGGGGCAGAGAACGGCACAGTCCGCAGAGCAGCCACAGGAGCCGCGCCCGGTTATCCCTATCGTGCTGACGAGCGAGAAGCCCGCCGAAAAGCTCAAAGAGATTACCGACCGTCTGGAACAGGGCATTACGGAACTCTTTGACAGCGAGCGTTACAAGGAATATCTGCGCGTCATGTCAAAATTCCATAATTACAGCTTCAACAATACGCTGCTTATCGCCATGCAGAAGCCGGACGCTTCCCTTGTGGCGGGCTTTTCCGCTTGGAAGAATAATTTCGGGCGCAACGTGATGAAAGGGCAAAAGGGGATTAAAATCATTGCCCCGTCGCCGTTCAAAATCAGACAGGAAGTGGAGAAGATAGACCCGCACACACAAAAGCCCATTATCGGCAAGGACGGAAAGCCCGTCACCGAGGAAAAGGAAATCAAGATACCCGCCTACAAGGTAGTGTCTGTTTTCGACGTTTCCCAGACCGAGGGAAAGGAGCTGCCGGACATTGCGGTGGACGAGCTGACGGGCGACGTTGACCGCTACAAGGATTTTTTCGCAGCCCTTGAAAAGACTTCCCCCGTCCCTATCGCCTTTGAGAATATCGAGGGCGGCTCTCATGGCTACTACCACTTGGAGGACAAGCGCATTGCTATCAACGAGGGCATGAGCGAATTGCAGACCTTAAAGACCACCATTCACGAAATCGCCCATGCGAAGCTGCACGACATTGACCTCAACGCGCCCAAAGATGAACAGCAGCCCCGCGTTGACCGCCGCACCCGCGAAGTCGAAGCGGAAAGCGTCGCCTATACCGTCTGCCAACATTACGGGCTTGACACGTCGGACTACTCTTTCGGCTACGTCGCCGGGTGGAGCAGCGGGCGGGAGCTGTCCGAACTGAAAAGCTCCCTTGAAACGATACGCAGCGCAGCCGCCGAGATTATCAATTCCATAGACGAAAATCTTGCGGAACTGCAAAAGGCACAGGACAAGGAGCAAACCGCCGGACAGGAGCAGCCCACCAGAGAGGAACAGGCAGCCGCGCCGGAGCAGCCGCAGCCGGAAGCCCCGGAAAAGGCAGATACAGCCGGGAAAGAGAAGCCGGAGCCGGAAGCAGACGCACCGGGGAAATCCGGCGCACAGGAAAAAGCGGACGCAGCCCCGAAAGAAGCCTTTACCCCGGAAACGATTTACAGAGTGCGCCGGAACCCTTACGGCGACAGCCGGGAAAACAGCTACCTCTTGCAAGCCTATGTGACACAGGAGAACGGGCGGGCGAAAATGGGCGACGTTCTTTTCGCCGGAACGCCGGAGAAATGCCGCGAGCTTATGGGGCAGCTCAAAAGCGGGGAGCTGACCGAGGGCGACGTAAAGCAGCTCTACGCAAAGGCACAGGAAACGGCAAAGACCGCCGAGCCGGACAAGGACACCTTTTCCATTTACCAGATAAAAGGCGGGGACGAAACAAGGGACTTGCGCTTTGAGCCTTACGACCGCCTGCAGGCGGCGGGGAATGTGGTTGACAGGGCGAACTATGAGCTTGTCTATTCCGCGCCCCTTGCGCCGGGGACTTCCCTTGAAGATATTTATACCCGTTTCAATATCGACCACCCCAAAGACTTTAAGGGACACAGCCTTTCCGTTTCCGACGTGGTAGTGCTTCATCAGGACGGACAGGACGCGGCGCACTATGTTGACAGCGCGGGTTTCCGGCAAGTGCCGGAGTTTTTACAGGAGCAGAAACAGCTTACCCCGGACGACTTGGAAACGGGCGAAACTGTCAAAACATCGAGAGGGACTTTCCATGTAACCGCCATGAGCCGGGAGCAGATAGAAGCCGCCGGATATGGCTTTCATCATCAATCCGACGACGGAAAGTATCTGATTATGGGGAACGGGACGCGGGCGTTTGCCGTTGCCGCAGAGCAGCCGGAAAAGGCAAACCCTTTGAAGCACGTCGAGGACACCGTAGAGCAGAACGACAACAACTTTGACGGTATCATCAACAACACCCCTACCGTTGACGAACTGGAAGCAAAGGTCAAGGCGGGAGAAACGATTTCCCTTGTTGACCTGGCTAATGCGGTCAAAGCCGACAAGGAGCGCGTCAAGGGAGCGAAGCCGGAAAAGAAGCCCTCTATCCGGGCGCAGCTTAGAGCCGACAAGGAAAAGGCGCAGAAGAAAAACGCAAAGCAGAAGTCACAGGACTTGGAAAGGAGCTGACCCATGCCGGAACAGAGCAGATTTGAAAACGTGGATTTGTTCGCTTCCCTTGAAGCGATTATGAAGCAGAATACAGGCTTTTACCAGAGCGACTTGGAGATTGACAAGGAGATTATCGCAAAGGCGGCGGCAAGCCCCCACAGGGAGGACAAGACCCTTTTGTGGTTCTGCCGCCCGTCCGGGACGCATTGCTTTAGGGAGCGCGACGTTTTCCTAAAGGACACCGCGCCCCACAATACATGGCGTTTCTACATGGAGCAGACAAGCGACCGCGTACTTGCCTATGCAATCGAGCTGACGGGAAAGGAGCGCGGGAAAATCAAGGGCAATCTGTATGAGCTTGACTATTCCCGCCATTATGAGCGCGTCAAGGAAAAGGAGCTGCCCGCCGATACGGTGAAGCTGTTTTATGAGCGTGGGGAAAGGGTACAGAAAGCCGGGAGATATTTTGACGGAACCCCAGACCCGCAGCTTGGGAAGTTTGAACGCTTTGAAGCCGTACCCAACGACCCGGACGCGCTGCAATCGCTCTTACAGGAAGAACGGCGCAGCCGGGAGCAGCTTCCGCCGGGAGATTTCAAGGCGCATATCGCCGCATTGCGGGACGGGCTGATTGAAACGGAAGCGCGGCGCATTGTGTGGGAAATGAAGCGGCACGACACGCCGAACAGCCCAAACAAGACCCATTTCATGGTAGAGCTTTCCCCGGCGTTCATGCAGCTTGCGGCTACAAAGGACACTGACCGTCTTTTCTCCATGCTGCCCTACAAGACCCTTTCCTTTTCCAAAATCGAGGGCAGACATGGGACGTATGCGCTGATTGACAAGAGGGAGAACCGGGACAGGGAGATACGGAAGCCCCGCCCCTCTATCCGGGCGCAGCTTAAAACAGACAAGGCAAAGACCGCCCCGAAAAAGGCGGCGGCAAAGAATAAAAATCACGATTTGGAGGTGTGAACATGACAAAACTGACCGTAGAAGAAACAAACCTTTTGAGCATTTACAAGACCGGGAGCCGACAGGGGCTTATCGTCGCCATGAACGCCGCGCTGCCCTTTATGGACGGGGAAATGCGGGGCTTTGCTGCCCGTACCCTCTCCAAAGTGGAAGCCATGACCGAAGCGGAGTTTGCGGGGCTTCCCATTTACGCCGCTGATGAAGTATGAGCGAGGTCAAGCGGCTGACGCCGCCCCAGAGCCGGAAAGTCAACGCCCTTGTGCGCCGGACGTGCTGCAACTGCGATAATGGAAACTGTATCTTACTGGACGACGGGGACGAGTGCGTATGTCCGCAGCTCATTTCCTATTCGCTTCTCTGCAAGTGGTTTAAGGTTGCGGTGCTTCCCGCTGATAAGCTGCTCTATGCGGAGCTTTACCAAACCGGGGACAGGAAGAAATGTACCGAGTGCGGCACGTCCTTTGCGTCAAGCTCTAACAGCGTCAAATACTGCCCCGACTGCCGGAAGCGTATCACCCGCAGACAGGCCGCCGAGCGCATGAGGAAAAGACGCGCCCCTGTTACGCAGTAGGCGCGGAAAATCCCTTGATTTGCAAGGCTTTCCGGGCGGGAAAATCGGATAGGCGATACTTTATACCTTTTCCCCCGAAAATGGCGTTCTATTGCGTAACATTTACCACAACAGCACCCACAAAAAGACAGGGCGCGGAAGTCATATACTGACTTTCCGCGCCCTGTTCTTTTTATTTCTTTGGCAAACATTTGTATGTATTTGTAATCCAATCATCAAATTTTTGACCCTTTTCAAATTCCATTACATCATACATTTCTGCCGCGATTGTTTTGAACGCTTCCTTGAATAATTGTAAATCTAATTCTTCCATTGATTTTTCACGTTTGATACGTAGAAAAACTTTAGTAAAGTCTTTTGTCTTAAAACCAATATCTTTACGTCCTAAGCGAATAGGATTTCCGCGGTAAGTAATCCCCATAGCTTGTGCTGCTCTAAATGCTTCCTCTTTAACTTTATAAACTTTGTCATGGAGAGCAAGACGAGTAATAACATCTCTTGATTGTTGACAATCATATTGTTTTAGTTCATTCAACGCAGCAAGCCTAATTTTCCATGATGATTTATTGTTTGCGTCTTTGACAAGCTGACTAATATTAGCTGGTGTTCCTTTTGTCATGTACTATCAAATCCTTTCAAAAGTTGTAGATAATTTTATTATACCACATACCGCTTTCTGTTTCTATACGAAAATCATTTTTTGCTTAATCAGTGTTCCATTCCCTTTTCCCGTTCCGGCTGTCTGTCTGCCTGTAAAATGTTGTCAATGTTCTGCTTGATAATGTCATATTCCCGGACTTTCTTTTTCAGCTTCCCATAGTCGGCGTAAAGGGCTTCTTTCTGCGCTTGAAGGGCTTCATACTCCGATTGCAGCGCGGCGAGGTTCGGGAGCTTTGCAATGCCCGTTGCTTTCAATGACCTTGCAGCGGCTTCATGTAAGATAATCGCCTGTTCCTGTCCGGCGCGGTATTTCTCCCTGTTCCTTGCCTTGCGGTATGCGTCATAGACGGGCTTTGTCTTTTGGTAGGTGGAAACATTCTTGATAAGCACCGCCATGTCCGCAAGCCGCTTTTCGGCGTTCTTCAATGCGTCTGCCGCCTGTCCGCTTTCCGCTGCCATTTCCTCAATCCGGCTAACTAAATCCGCGTACTGTTCAATCTTGTTTTCGGTGAGAAAGTTCATAGTCTTTGCCGCCTGTTTCAGATTGTGGATTTTCGCCCACTGTTCATAGCCCTTACTCTGCGCCGCCTTGATACTGTTCTCAATGTCGATAAGCAGCGAAACGCCGCGCTGCTCTCTGGGGGCTTTCGCCGCCTTTGTCCGTCTGCCCGCTATCCGTTCCCTTATGGCTTCCTCTGTATAGTCTGCGCCGAGGGTTTTTAGGCGGGTGAAGCGTTCCTGTCCGGGGGCGCGGCATGATACATATTTCCCCGGCTTTATCTCATAGCCCGCCGCCTGTAACCGCGTTAGCAATTCCTCAAAACTGGAAACTTGGGGGATAAGTGCGTCAACGGCGGTTTTCAGTTTGCCTTTCCAACTTGTACCCGTCTTTTCTGCCTGGTACTCTGCATAGCTCTTTCCCTTGCTGCCCTTGCCGGGGACGACGACGGACAAGCCATTTTCCCGGCACAGCTTGTCGCTCATGTTCCGTATACCGTAATAGCTCCTTTTGTTGGAATTGTATTTGTGGTGGTCTACGAAGTTCACCGCGCAGAAAATAATGTGGTTATGGATATGCCCCTTGTCAATGTGCGTCGTCACAACATACTCATGTTGCCCCTTTGTTACCGCGTCGGCAAGCTGCTTTCCGATTTCATGGGCTTTCTGATAATCCACTTCCCCCGGCTCAAAGGACTGTATCAGATGAAAGGCTAAATTGTTCCCCTTTTGGAGTGCTTGGGACAATGTATATTCAAACTCAATATCTGCCGTTTCATAGGAGCAGCCGAAAGAGGACACAAGCATTTTTCCGTCCGTCTTGTCCGGGTTTTCGATATAGTCAAGGGCTTTGCTTAGAGTGCTTTTAATAGGCTTAATCTTTGTAACCGCCATATCTCCGCAAGCACCCCCTTTATTTCCTCTATGTCCTCTTGGTATGCGTTCCCCGTCGCGTTTACGCGGCGTGCTATCTGGTTGACGTTGACACCGATTTTTTGTATCTCTGCGGTCATAGCCTTTATGTCGGCGTGGTCTATCTGAATGATATATCCGTCAATGGCAATCTTCCGCAGATACGCCGCCATGTTCCGGGTGGGTACGAGCTTCATTTTTTCCAGTATTAAATCCCGTTCCGCTTCCGTCACTCTGAATTTGATTTGTACCGTCCTTTTGCGTCCGTCCATGTATTCGCTCCTTTCCTTTCCGTTCCGAGGGTTTGGGACACTTCCCAACAAGCAATTTTCAACCGACGCGCCGCAGCGCGGGAGGGGGAAAATACGGAAGTGGGTACCCGCTTCCTATGCTTGCTACGAATGTTTTTATCCTTTAGGCTCTTATCCCCTACTACGGAGAAAAAGCGATTTTGCCAAACTTCCGCAAAAGAAAAACGCTGCAATCTCAAAAAAGATTACAACGCTCTCTAAATCCTGTTCAGTTTTAAGCCGGACATTCCTATTCGCCCTCTTTTTCGACTTCGGAAATCTCTTTTGCCGTTGCGGTCACAATCCGTATGCCTGTATCGCTCATACCGTCAAGGAGCGCGTCAAGCTGCCGCCGCTTTGTGTCCTTTGCAGCGGGCGTGTCTAACAGGAATTGGTCTACGGATATATGGTAACGCTGTATCAGCTCAAAGAATATCTGTAAACTTGGGTGCTGCCCCTTGTTCTCAATGTTCGCAAGGTAGCGCGGCGAGATAAACATTTCGTCGCCTACTTTCTTGCGGCTTTCCTTGCGTCCTTCACGCGCTGCCTTTATCGCTGCCCCAAAAGCCTTGAAGTCGTATTTTGGTACTGGTCTTTTTGCCATAGTTATTCACCCTCTTACATTTTACTGTTCCCCTTTCTTCTTGGATATGTCTACATAGTTCTATCAGTTAGCCAAAATAATTCATATATATATATGTTGACAACAAGCTGCTTTTGTATATAATATTATATAAAAGGGGGGGAATGTTTATGTTACATAGCATGCGTATTCGATAAGCATTGAAATCAAAAAAGATTTTTCCCATTTTCAATATGGGCTTTTTTGTCATGCTTATTTTGCGTATGCTATACAACAAAACTAACGACGTATAGACATAGTATAAAAACTATGCCTTAATTTTGTTGTAGTATTATATGTATAAATGCAGGTCAATGCTCATGTTGAGAATTGACCTGCATTTTTTTGCGCAAAAGGAGAAATATTATGCTTGAAAAATATTGGATAAAATGTCCAATTTGTAACGGAAAGACGAGGGTTCAAGTATTTTATAATACGGTATTAAGAAATTTTCCTCTTTTCTGCCCTAAATGTAAATTAACGCATATCGTTGATGTTGAAAAACTAGAAATCATAATCAAAAACTCTGAAAAACAAACTTTTTAATTTTGAAAAGGAAGGATATTTAAATGAAACACTTACCTAAAAGTACACCTACGGAAATATTGAATGACCCATACGGATTTACTTACAAAGAAATGTCGGAAGTAATTGGAGAGGATAAAGCAAGAGCCTTATATACGGAATTGTATAAACAGCCATTTCACAAAGAAAATCTATCAATATCAACAAAAAAAGTCTATAAAAGTAGCGATACTGAAAAGTATGTTTATGAATTGAAAGATAACAGGTATATTGAAACGGTTTTTATTAAACGGCGAGATGGTGGGACTGTTTGCGTAAGTACGCAAGTTGGTTGTTCTGTTGGCTGTATTTTTTGTGAGTCCGGACGCAATGGTTTTGTTCGTAATCTAACACCGTCTGAAATTGTGCAGCAGGTTGTATTGATACGTCAAAAAGTAAATCGTATCGTTTTTATGGGAATGGGAGAACCTTTATTCAATTACGACAACTTGATTGCAGCAATCCATATTCTTCGAGATAGAAATGGACTTAACTTTCCAACCGACGGCATTACCGTATCAACAGTTGGTCCAGTTAATCAATTAAAAAAATTGCGCGAAGAACATCTAAAAATTCAGTTGACAATATCTTTACATGCAGCAACACAGGCTGCGAGAAACTGTATCATTCCTCATATGCACATGTACGCTATTGAAGATGTTGTTAAGCAAGCATTGTCCTATTCTCAAAGGCATAATCGAAAAGTGGTATTTGCGTATTTGCTTTTACCAGGTATAAATGACCGTTCCTCAGATATAAGGCAACTTGCAAAATGGTTTAAGGGCAAAAATGTTATGATTAACGTGCTGCAATACAACCCGACGAGTAATTCAAAAATTAGAGCACCACAAAAACAAGAAATGGTTGCGTTCAAACATCAATTAGAGCAAACAGGACTTGAAGTTACCATGAGAGTTTCTCATGGTAGAGAGATTAAAGCAGCTTGTGGACAGTTAGCTAATACATATAATAAAGCCAAAAAACAACAGAAATAATTTAATTAAAAGAGCCAGACGCACAGACGCAGAGCCGATAATATGCAGTTTGAAATACTGCTGTTATCGGCTCTTTTTTGATTTTAATTTGTGCCCCTAATAACCATATTGGAGCAAAATCAGAACTGTTGCTTGTCGTTCTTTGATTTCCGCAGCAGCTTTGAAAAATCAAAGCCGCCGTTTCTTTTTATCTTCTAATGAAATGACGCGGTATCACTGTTAAAAGCGGCGGCTAAAGGAGGTAGCCGCCATGAAGCACATACCCTATCGACAAAATCCGACGGTCATTGACATATCAAAAAAAGCCCGACCACCGCCGGGAACCTCTCTACCCTTGACTATGAACTGTCTAATCATCTAAATACTGCTTACAATACCTATACGCCTGTCCGGGCTTTTCGGACAGGCGTATTTTGCTGCTCAAAAAATTTTTTGAAAAAATTTCAAAAAATCTTCGGCGTTTTTCAAAAACGCCGTATTGCCCCGCGAAAAGGGGGAAGCACCACCAACTTTCCAACGAGAAAGGAGGTGAGAATGTGGAACCTAATAGCAGGGAGTTTTACAAACAATGTGCTTTTCAGAAGTTTTGTAATACGGTGCTGCACAATGAAGCGTGTGACGCTCACAGGGAGCTGCACAGGCATAAGGCAAGGGAAGTCACCTTTTCCGATTTGCCCTTAGACGAAGCGCGGCAGCTTCATACCTTTGATGAATATTTCAAACGGGAAACCGCCGAAACCGTCTTTGAGAAAGCCGGGAAGAAAATCACGCCGAAGCTGCTTCTTGAAGCAATCCGTACTTTGCCGGAAGAAAAGCGCAAAGCCGTACTCCTGTACTATTTCGAGGGAATGAACGACACCGAGATTGCGAAGTTGTTCAATACATCGAGAAGCACGATACAGTACAGGCGGACAAGCTCTTTTGAGAAATTAAGAAAATATCTGGAGGAAAATGCTGATGAATGGGACGAATGGTAACGAACCCGGCTACCCGGAAAATGCCCTTGTTCCCTATCCTGTCATTGTGGCAGCGACAAAGGGTGACCCGGACGCCATGAAGATTGTCTTGCAGCATTTTAGCGGCTACATAGCCCGCCTCTCCATGCGGAAGCTGTACGACGAGCGCGGGAACGTCTATTTCGGCGTAGACCACGACATTCGGGAACGGCTGCAAGCAAAACTGATGATGGCTGTCCTCACCTTTAGGACAGAGGAATAACCGCAACGGCGGCGGGACGCTTTCTCTCACCCCCTTTTCCGTTCCGCTGTTGACGCGGGTAGCACAGCCATTTTGAACCTTGAAAAAGAAAGCGGCGCAAGATAACGGCGGCGCAGCATAGGGCAAATCGGATACGTTCCTTTTGCGTCGAGCCATACGGCGGGTGCGCCATGACGCTATCCGGGCGAGGTTATCACCGCCCGGACAGCCGAGCGACCAACACCGCGCCGGAAAGCAAGTGTAGCGGTTTGCGGGCAACGACACGCAGAATATACAATGATACTTCCTTACAGCCACAGTCCGAGCGTTAAGAGCGTCGCAGGCAATGGGTAGGGCTGCATGAGAACCATGCCGGGGTGAAATTCCCATGAGGTTATGCTAATAACCGTCCGATTAAAGCCTTTGTTTTATTGAATAGTGGACTTGCTGCTATTCATAGACTGTATTATATGTTTGCGAAAGAAAGGGGGATTTTCTTTGACGCAAAACCAAACGCCCGTTACCACAACGGAGCATAAAATCGGAAAAGTTACTTACCTTGTATGTTCGTCTGCAAGTGAACGCGCAACGGACACACTGGATAAAAAGATAAAAAAGCTCATTCGCAAAGACATGGAGCTGAACCCCGCAAACGCCCGAAAATAGGGCGTTTCTTCACATTTTATACATGACACAGGCAGCGGTATGTGGTATAATATAGACAGTACAAATACCATGCTTGTCTGTCGTCGGAAAGGAGGACAAAATGTTACAGACAGACAAGATTACCGCTTTATATTGCAGATTGAGCCAGGAAGATATGCAGGCCGGGGAAAGCGAGAGCATACAGAACCAAAAGCTGATTTTACAAAAGTACGCTGACGAACACCACTTTTTCAATACGCGCTTTTTTGTAGACGACGGATTTTCCGGCGTGAGTTTCGAGCGTGAGGGGCTTCAAGCCATGCTGCATGAGGTTGAAGCCGGGAACGTGGCGACCGTCATAACAAAAGACCTTTCCCGTCTGGGACGCAATTATCTGAAAACCGGCGAACTGATAGAGATTGTTTTCCCCGAATATGAAGTGCGCTACATTGCCATTAACGACGGTGTAGACACAGCGAGGGAAGATAACGAGTTTACCCCTCTGCGGAACTGGTTCAACGAGTTTTACGCCCGCGACACCTCAAAGAAAATCCGGGCTGTTAAACAGGCAAAGGCACAGAAAGGCGAGCGTGTCAACGGCGAAGTGCCGTATGGTTACATAGCCGACCCAAACGACCGCAATCATCTATTGCCCGACCCGGAAACGGCGCACATTGTAAAACAGATTTTCGCTATGTATGTGCGCGGCGACCGTATCTGCGAAATCCAGAACTGGCTACGGGAACATGAGGTACTTACTGTTTCAGAACTGCGCTACCGTCGTTCCGGCAGTTGCCGCCACCCGCGCCCGCACCCGACCTGTATTTATAACTGGCCGGATAAGACACTGTATGATATTCTTGGACGCAAAGAATATTTGGGGCATACCATTACGGGCAAGAGCTATAAGGTATCTTACAAATCGAAAAAGACGAAAAAGAACCCGGAGGAAAAGCAATACTTTTTCCCCAACACGCACGAACCTTTGATTGACGAAGAAACCTTTGACCTTGCACAGAAACGGATTGCTACCAAACACCGCCCTACAAAGGTTGATGAAATTGACATTTTTTCGGGACTTCTCTTTTGTGGGGATTGCGGCTATAAAATGTATCTGCAACAGGGAGCCGGGACACTGGAACGCAAACACGCCTACACTTGCGGAAAGTACCGAAACAGGATAAGGACTGGCGAGCTTTGCACTACCCATTATATCCGAAAGAGCGTCCTTAAAGAACTTGTCCTTGCTGATTTACAGAGGGTGCTGTCCTATGTGAAAGAGCATGAACAGGAGTTTATCGAAACCGCCAACGAGTGCAGCGCAAAGGCAGTACAAAAGACGCTGACACAGCAGCGGAAAGAGCTTGACAAGGCGCAGAGCCGCATTAGCGAGCTGAACATCTTATTCCGCAAGCTCTACGAGGACAACGCTTTAGGGAAACTTTCTGATGAACAGTTTGCTTTTCTGACTTCCGGCTATGATGAAGAAAAAAAGACGCTGACCCGGAGGATTGCGGAGCTGTCACAGGAAATCGACAACGCCACCGAGCGCAGCGCGGACGTGAAAAGGTTTGTCGCACTGGTACGCAGATACACCGCCATTACCGAACTGACCTACGAAAACGTCCATGAATTTATTGACCGTATTCTTATTCACGAACTGGATAAGGAAACGAACACCCGCAAAATCGAAATCTTTTATAGCTTTGTCGGCAGAGTTGATACGGGCGACAAGCCTACCGAAAGTATCTCCTATTTCAGACAGATAGGAGCCGACGTAAAGAGTTATGCTATCTAACATACATCAAAAAGAGGTAAGATAACGCCCTCTGCAAAAAAGGTTACGTTATCTTACCTCAACAAA
>OKVW01000214.1_pt1 | contig 38252 bp, 40 predicted proteins | sample 1606991 | NCBI WGS metagenome assembly OKVW01 (sample SAMN03281021, study PRJEB24777) | human gut metagenome | isolation source: fecal sample PR177 from 1 month old male Malay infant, vaginal delivered... | reverse complement strand
AAGTAATGTTTAATATAAGTTGTTTATACATTAAGCTTTGAAGATATAGAAATTTGAAAAAGCTGGAATGTTAAACAACTTTTATATTTATAATAGGCGTGTTTTTGTAGAAAATTATTAAAATCACTGGTAGTTGCAAAGAAATAACGATTGATGGCGGATATTGCGAAAAAAATTACTTGCATATTATATAGACTATATTATAATAGGAAAAGAACAACGAAAGCGGAGTGACCATGAAATGAACTATACAGAAGCAGTGGAATACGTATTGAGTGTTCCCAAATTTACGAAGAAAAATAAGCTGGAAAACACGATTGAATTAATGGAGCGTCTTGGCAGACCGGAACGTGGTAGGAAGATCATACATGTGGCTGGTACAAATGGAAAAGGATCTGTGTGTGCTTTCCTTTCCTCTATATTGGACAAGGCTGATAAACGGGTAGGTCTGTTTACCTCACCTCATCTGGTTAAAATAAATGAGCGGTTTCAGATTAATAATGTCCCCATATCGGATGACGCCTTTTTAAGGGCATACCGGCAGGTGTGGACAGTTATTGAGGAAATGCAGAAGGACGGTTTCTTCCATCCCACTTATTTTGAAATATTATTTGCCGTTGCCATGGTGGCTTTTAAGGAGGCTGGCGTGGAATATGTTGTATTGGAAACGGGACTTGGCGGCCGCCTGGATGCTACAAATATTGTAGAAAAACCATTGGCTGTTATTATAACTTCCATTAGTCTGGACCATACGGAAATACTGGGCGATACCATTGCAGAGATTGCCTTTGAAAAAGCAGGAATCATCAAAGAAGGTGTTCCGGTTATCTATGATGCAAGGAATACAGAGGCAGCAGAAGTTATTGAAAAAAGAGCAAAAGAACTTCATGCACAGACATTTCCTTTCTATGAAAAAATGTATGAAATTTTAGTAAATACGGATAAAAGCATTGATTTTTCCCTGAATTGTAGTTATTATGAAAATGTCAGAGTTACCGTTCCTTACATTGCACCATATCAGGTAGTGAACAGTTCACTGGCGATGCTGGCTATGAAAGTGATTGACGAAAAGCAGGAAATCAGTCTTGTTGCCATCGTTGATGGAATTGCTTTTACAACCTGGGCTGGCAGAATGGAGACGGTTATGCCAGGAGTCATTCTGGATGGCGCCCATAATGCCGCAGGTGTGGAAGAGTTCGTGAAGACCCTGGGAAGAGTAGACAGCAGACGAAGAGTTGTATTGCTGTTCTCGGCAGTTGTGGAGAAGAACTACGAATCCATGATAGAGTCTATCTGCAATTCAGCAAAATTGGATGAAGTAATTGTGACTGAAATACAGGGAGACAGGATTGTGCCTGCAGGAAGGCTTAAAGATATCTTTGAGAGAAATACAAAGGCTGCAGTCACAGAAGTTCCGGATATCAGGGAAGCATTCGCACAGGCACTTCAAAAGAGGCAGGACGGGTTGTTATTCTGCGTTGGCTCTTTGTATCTGGTCGGCGAGATTAAAGGAATAATTGAGGAGAATTACGAATGATTGATTACGAAGAAGAATTGAAGAAATTTCATCCGAGCCTGGATGTAAATGAAGCAGAAGATGCCATTTACAACAGAGACTTTACCGATATTACCGATATCCTGAAAGAATTGCTTCAGGAAGAAAAGAAAAAGAGAAAATAAGGGGAATCATATGAGATGTATTTATTGCGGCACCCCCTTATCTGCCATAGATTATTGTACCGGATGTGGGGCTGATATCAGCTTACAGAAAAGAACGATCAGGATTTCCAATCTCCTATATAATGAAGGATTGGAAAAGGCTACGGTTCGTGATTTATCTGGAGCGATTGCCTGCCTGAAAAGGAGTTTGAAATTTAATAAAGAAAATATTGATGCCAGAAATCTTCTGGGACTGGTTTACTATGAAATGGGCGAGGTTGTTTCAGCACTGAGCGAATGGGTAATCAGTAAAAATCTGCAGGTGCCGGAAAATGCGGCAGATGGCTACATAACCAAGCTGCAGGCAAATAAGAATAAACTGGACACAATCAACCATACCATTCGCAAATACAATCAGGCATTGCAGTATTGCAGGCAGGATAATGAAGATATGGCTGTGATCCAGCTGAAAAAAGTTTTGACACAAAATCCAAAGCTGATTAAAGGCTATCATCTTCTGGCACTGCTTTATCTGAAAAAGCAGGAGTATGAACGTGCCAGGAAGCTTTTACGGAAAGCCATCCGGATTGATGCAACCAATACCACCACACTGCGGTATCTCCATGAGATCGAGGATGCAACCGGTATTGGGACAAGCCTGGATGTCAAAAGGCGGAAGCGCTATGCCAAAGATGCCATGGAGAAGAAATTTACAGGACCCATGACATATTTGAGTGGGAATGATACCATCATACAGCCCACACCATTTCGTGACAGTTCCACGATTGCAACATTTATCAACATTTTCCTGGGACTTTTGCTGGGAGGTGCAATTGTCTGGTTCTTAGCGGTACCGGCGATTAAGCAGAGCGTTAATCAAACAGCCACAAAGCAGGTTACGGAGGCGAATACAAAGCTGGCATCTGAAAATGCCAGTAATGTGAAGCTTCAGGAAGAAATCGATGGCTACCAGGCAAAGGTTGACGCAGCAAATAAGACCATGGACGAAGCAAAGGCAAAAGCTACCGGATATGAGGATTTGCTGAAATCAGCAAATCTGCTGATTAAAGGCGACCAGACTGGGGCGGCTTCAGCGCTTAGCAATGTAGACGCAAAGAGTTTGGATGGTTCGGCAAAAGAATTATATGAGCAGATTATGGCAGGAGTTAAAGACGCTCTGTATGCGGAACAATATAATAAAGGAGCTACAGCTTATTTAAGCGGTGACTACGAGACAGCAATTGAATATCTTGCGCTTGCGAGTCAAACAAATCCTGAATCATGGGATGCTATGTATTTTCTTGGTTATTCATATTATCATATACACGATACAGATAATGCAGATAAAATATTTAAACAATTATTAGAAAAGTTTCCAGCGCAAGCTGCGGCTAATGATATTAATGGACTTATCTCTAATAAAGGAAACAATACTACAGAAGGCATTACAGGCGGAGACGCCAACACAACCGGCGGAGATGCCAATACCACAGGCGGCGGCACCACAAACGGTGGCAACGGAACTGCAGGCGGGGATGGAACGACACCCGCAGGCGAAGGCAATGGGGTAGCAGACGGACAGGAAGGCGGAAACGGCGGCGTTGTCCAGTAGACCTGTCTTTACGATACAAAATGAGAAACCTCCAGATTGGGGACGTGTACAGAATATGTATACGTCCCTTTTCTGTTTCAGAATCAGATCAGCAAAGAATGTACCGGAGCATCGCAGGAAGATCAATGGTGCTCTTAATAAGAATGGAGAAATAGATATGAACCCGGAAGAATCAAATTTATACACACAGGAATTAGAAATGGCTTTAGAGGCGGAATTAGAAGCGGAATTAATGGGGAGCAAAGGGGGATTTAGGCAAATGGATGATTGCTTTAAAGTAAAGGGGACGAATCTTACAATCGTGGTACCGATGGAGTTAGACCACCACAGTGCAGAAAAGATTAAGACAGGAGCGGATAAAATCGTACAGGGGAAAAATATAAGAAGTATCGTATTTGATTTTGGAAAAACAAATTTTATGGACAGTTCCGGAATCGGTATGATCATGGGACGTTACAAGGATATGCGGTTTATGGGCGGAACCGTAATTGCTGTCCGGGTGAATGAGCGGGTGAGAAGAATTTTAACTTTGTCAGGTATCTATAAAATGATTGAAATATATGAAGGATTGCCACAGCAATCAACGCTTAATTAAAGGGGGGAGCCAATATGAGCTATGCGAACGAAATGAAACTGGAATTTGACAGCAGATCCTGTAACGAGGGATTTGCAAGGGTGGCGGTAGCAGCTTTTGTAACACAGCTGAATCCCACACTGGAGGAAGTGGCAGATGTCAAGACGGCGATCTCCGAAGCGGTTACAAACTCGATCCTTCATGGATATGAAGGGAAGATCTGTAAGATACTGATCGAATGTTTTATTGACGGAAACGATTTTATTATCCATGTAATAGATCATGGAAGAGGAATTGAAGATGTAAAAAAAGCAATGGAACCTCTGTTTACAACCAAGCCGGATTCTGAGCGTTCCGGTATGGGATTTGCTTTTATGGAAGCCTTTATGGATGAGGTGAAAGTGGAATCAACAGTGGGCGAAGGAACCAGGGTAATCATGAAAAAGAAAATAGGCAGACCCAGAAGTGAATATGAAATCTGATATCGGGAAAGGATGGTCAAATGGAGCATACCCTTGCGTTAATTGAACAGGCACACCAAGGGGATAAAGATGCACGAGAAAGACTGGTAGAGGAAAATATGGGGCTGGTTTATACCATTGTCAGGCGGTTTCAAGGCCGCGGCTATGAGATGGAGGATTTGATCCAGATTGGAAGCATCGGGCTGATAAAGGCAATTGATAAATTTGACATGTCGTTTGATGTAAAGTTTTCCACTTATGCGGTACCCATGATTACAGGAGAAATCAAAAGATTTTTACGGGATGACGGTATGATTAAGGTGAGCCGTTCCTTAAAAGAAACAGCATATAAGGCATATGCAACCAGGGAAGCGCTGGAAAAAAAGATGGGCAGAGAACCAACATTAGAAGAAATCTCAGCCGAGATCGGCGCCGCAAAAGAAGATATTGTACTGGCGATGGAATCATCTGCCGAAGTAGAATCATTGCATAAAACGATTTATCAGGGTGATGGCAGCGCCATATTGCTGATGGACAAATTAGAGGAAAAGGAGAATAAAAACGAGGAGCTGCTTAATCATATTGTGCTGGAAGAACTGCTGGATTCCTTAGATGCCCAGGAGCGTTCCCTGATCTATCTCCGCTACTTTGGAGACAAGACTCAGGTACAGGTTGCGGCGGCCATGGGAATGACACAAGTGCAGGTTTCCAGGCTTGAAAAGAAAATATTGAAAAAGATGCGGGGAAAGATATCATAATTCCCCGTATATTTTTTGCCAAAATTCAAATAATAAACAAAAATGATGGAAAAAGGAAGTGATAAAAATGTATAAAAAGATTGCGAAGGGATTTGCGCTTTTCATGATCGTGGCAGCAATTGTAGGAATCTTTTATTATATGACCTATTTGAATAATCATGATGGCCAGATGAAAGGAACCCTTGTCAATACATTTCAGATGAAAGAGAATGAGGAAATGATATGACAAATGATACGCTGTATTTAAAAATCGATCAAAATGTCCAGGTGCATGACGATTGTGTATTTTTAAAAGATATTGCCCAGGTGGAATGCAGTAACAAGGCAATTGAAAATAAGATAAAGACCTTGAAGCTGGATAATCCTACCGGACACAAGCCAGGGCGCCATGTCATGTCTGTAATGGAAATTATAACCCAGATCCATGGGGTTTATCCAAGCCTTGAGGTGAACAACATTGGTGAGGCTGATTTTATCATTACCTATGAAAAACCAAAACAGCCCAGTCAGGCATTCAGCTGGCTGAAGACTATATTTGTGTGCTTTCTCTCTTTCTTTGGTGCGGGATTTTCCATTATGACATTTAATAATGATGTGAGTATTACGAAATTATTTGCACAGCTTTATGAACAGTTTACCGGAACCGTATCGGATGGATTTACCATACTGGAAATCTCATATTCTATCGGACTTGGTCTGGGAATCATTATATTCTTCAATCATTTTGCAGGAAAGAAACTTACGGCAGATCCCACACCGATGGAAGTACAGATGCGTACTTATGAGGATGATATAAATAAAGCGCTGATTGAATCCAGTAACCGTGAACCAAAAAAAGAAAAGAAAATGAAACAATAGGAAGATGCATGTGAGGCTGTAACGCAGGCATGCTTTCTGATTCCAGGAGGTAAAGTATGTTTACACATTTCATTTTAGCCCTCATAGCTTTTAGCTCCGGATTTGTCATTGCAGGAGGTGTCATTGCACTCATTGCAGGACTTGGAATTATAAACAGATTAATTGGGGTAACCCATACGGGTAAACATATCCGTATCTTTGAAACCTGTATTTTATTTGGCGGATTATTTGGCAATCTGCTGACTGTTTATAATGTAAACATTCCACTGGGCGGTTTTGGACTTGCCATCATTGGAATTTGTTCCGGAATGTTTGTAGGAGGCTGGATTTTAGCGCTTGCAGAGGTAGTTAATATATTTCCTATATTCTTCAGGCGGATCGGTCTGGTAAAGGGAGTCAGCTTTATTATGCTTACCATAGCACTGGGCAAGACCTTGAGCAGCCTGCTGCAATTTTATATGAGGTGGTAAAAACGAAATCCATGCCGGATGATTTCTAAATATTACGATTGGATTCCCGCATGGAGCAAGTTTGAAACAATTCAGGAATAGCACAAGCCAGCTTGCACTATTCCCGGGTAGAAAGATGAAAGGAAGTATTAAAATGGCGGATGTTTTAAAAGAGAGAAAAAATCAGCAGTATAATGATTACGTCAAGAAAGTAACGCCGACCCATAATCTCTGGGCAAATATGGCGAAAGCATTTTTGGTAGGGGGAATTATCTGTGTCATAGGTCAATTTATCCTGAATTATGCTTCCAATATGGGACTGGATAAAGAGACCGCTGGAAGCTGGTGCTCCATGCTTCTTGTTTTAGCCAGTGTAATTCTCACCGGATTTAATATTTATCCGAAAATAGCCAAGTTCGGAGGTGCCGGAACGCTGGTTCCCATTACTGGTTTTGCAAATTCAGTAGCGGCACCGGCAATTGAGTACCAAAAAGAAGGGCAGGTATTCGGAATCGGCTGTAAGATATTTACCATCGCCGGTCCGGTAATCCTATATGGGGTATTTACCAGCTGGGCACTGGGGCTTATCTATTATATACTACGAATAACGGGGGTGGTGGGATGACTCAGACAGCAGGGCAGCAAAGCATTCAATTCAATCAATCCCCACACATTATCAGTGCCGCATCTATCGTGGGGAAAAAAGAGGGCGAAGGACCTCTTGGAAAATTGTTTGACCTGATTGGCGAAGATGCCAACTTCGGTGAAAAGACCTGGGAAGAAGCGGAGAGTACGCTGCAAAGAGAAGCCTGCCAGCTGGCGCTTGGAAAAGCAAAGCTGCTGCCGGCTCAGATGCGCTATGTTTTTTGCGGTGACCTGCTGGGTCAGTTAATTGCTTCCTCTTTTGGAGTTATGAATTTTAATATTCCGATGTTTGGACTGTACGGAGCCTGCTCCACCTGTGGGGAAGCCTTGTCGCTTGGAGCAATGACAGTCAGTGCAGATTATGCGGATTATGTAATGGCTGTTACATCCAGCCATTTTGGCAGTGCAGAAAAGCAATTTCGTTTTCCTCTGGAATATGGAAACCAGCGTCCTCTGGCTGCAACCTGGACAGTTACAGGCAGCGGAGCCTTTATTCTGGGAAAAAAAGGCGGACATGCAAGAATTACAGGCGTTACCCCGGGAAAAATTGTAGATTATGGGGTGAAAGACTCTCTGAATATGGGAGCGTGTATGGCACCGGCTGCCTGTGATACAATTTATCAGAATCTGATGGATTTTAACCGGCAGCCGGAGGATTATGACAAGATTATAACCGGGGATCTGGGATATGTGGGGCAGACAATTCTGATAGATTTATTAAAAGAAAAAGGTTTTGACATCAGTCGGGTTCATATGGACTGCGGAATCGAAATCTATGACAGAGAGACACAGGATACTCATTCCGGCGGAAGCGGATGCGGCTGTTCAGCAGTCACTCTGGCTGCAAAAGTACTCCCAAATGTGGAAAAGGGAGCTTGGAAGAGAGTATTATTTGTACCCACCGGTGCCTTACTTTCCCCCACGAGTTTTAATGAGGGACAGAGTGTGCCGGGAGTAGCGCATGGTGTAGTAATCGAGCATTGCTAACACCAGCGATCGTCAGCAAAGGAGAGAGTTATGGACTATATTAATGCTTTTTGGGTGGGCGGACTGATCTGTGCACTGGTACAGATCCTGATGGAAAAAACAAAACTGATGCCTGGACGCATCATGGTTATTCTGGTATGCCTGGGAGCGGTTCTGGGAGCAGTGGGGCTCTACGGACCATTCCAGGAATTTGCAGGAGCCGGTGCAAGCGTCCCGCTTCTGGGTTGGGGCAATGTATTATGGAAAGGTGTAAAAAAGGCAATTGAGACGGACGGATTCATTGGAATCTTTATGGGTGGATTTACTTCCAGTGCGGTGGGCGTGTGCGCGGCGCTGGTGTTCTCTTACCTGGCAAGCCTGTTATTCAAACCACATATGAAGGAGTAAGGGGATTGGTAAAAAGAACGTTTTACTGATTCGTACTACCGGGTATCGTTGTTTATAAATGGCTTGTTATTATGAATAAAATGGGAGCTTACTAAGGTGGGAAGCTCCCATTTTAAATTTACAATCCCCGGTCCAGGTGTTATAATCAACCTGAACCATAAACGCTTTGCCAAGGTTCTATCCGATTAATCATACATCATATAGGAAGAACCGGATACATAAGCAGACAAAGATACAATCAGGAGGATCAAATATGGCAAATATTATTGGAAGCCCAAGCCGATATATTCAGGGTAAGGGTGAATTGAAAAATCTCTGCAGCCATGCAGAAAAATATGGTAAAAACTTATTTATTCTGACCAGCGAGTCAGGCAGAAAAAGGGTAGAGCCGGTGATTAATGAAGGACTTAAGGATTCCGGATGTGCCGTTACTTATGAAGTATTCCAGGGGGAATGCAGCAAGACGGAGATTAACCGGATCATGGAAGTATGCAGGGAAAAGAAAGGGGAAGTAATCGTTGGTGTCGGCGGCGGTAAAACCCACGATACTGCAAAAGCGGTTGCTTATTATATGAATATGCCTGTGGTAATCGTACCTACCATTGCTTCTACCGATGCGCCTTGCAGTGCACTTTCGGTTATTTATACAGAAGAAGGGGTATTCGAAGAATATCTGTTCCTTCCGGCAAGCCCGAATATGGTTCTGGTGGATACGGAAATTGTGAGCAAGGCACCAGCCAGACTATTAGTAGCCGGAATGGGAGATGCTCTGGCAACTTATTTTGAAGCAAGAGCCTGCAAGAGCTCTAATGCAGATAACTGCGTAGGCGGGAAATGCACGATGGCAGCAATGGCACTGGCAGAGCTGTGTTACGATACCTTATTGGAAAACGGTCTGACTGCAGCGTTGGCGGTAAAAGAAAAAGTGTGTACCAAAGCAGTGGAAAATATTATTGAAGCAAATACGTATCTGTCCGGTATCGGATTTGAAAGCGGCGGGCTTGCAGGTGCCCATGCCATTCACAACGGTCTGACAGCCATCGAAGAGACACATGCCCTGTATCACGGGGAAAAAGTTGCCTTTGGAACTTTGGTGCAGCTGGTTTTGGAAAATGCTGATTCTGATGAACTGGATGAAGTCATCGGTTTCTGTAAGGAAGTTGGTCTTCCGGTAACTCTTTCGGAGCTGGGCATCAAGGATGTAAATCCGGAGCAGATTATGGAAGTTGCCCGCCTTGCATGTGCACCGGGTGATACCATTCACAATATGCCGTTTGATGTTACTCCGGACGATGTATATGCAGCAATAATGGGAGCGGATGCATTAGGCAGATACTAATGTAACCAATCATGAAAAAAGGATGAGTGTCGCTACACTAGGCATTCATCCTTTTTTGCTGCTCATATTCCCTTCCAAATTCAGGAACTTCACACAAAACACAAGAAACTATGATAAGATGTCCTTACAATCAATAAAATGACAGTCATAAGAGGTGTGATATGAAAGAAATACTTGTAATAGAAGATGAAACAGATATTCAGGAACTGCTAACCGCATTTTTAGAAGACGCGGGATATAAGGTGACGACAGCAGGTGATGGCGTTGCCGGCATCACCTGTTTTCACAGTAAGCAGTATGACCTGGTGTTACTGGATATTATGCTGCCTAAAATTGACGGGTATGGAGTCTGTGAAGTGATACGGCAGGAATCAGCAGTTCCCATTGTAATGCTGACAGCTTTGGACAGCGAGGAAAACCAGGTGCGGGGATATGATTTAAGAGTGGATGATTATATTACCAAGCCCTTTTCCATGCAGATCCTGATCCGTAAAATAGAAGCAGTGCTACGCCGCACATCACCGGTTCAGGAGACAAATCAGCTGCTTTACCGCAATCTCTTATTGGATTTGGATGGATATAAAGTGTTTGTAGACGGGGAAAACATAGACTTGACTCAGCGGGAATTTGAACTATTGCGGGAATTGCTGCAAAACCAGGGGAAAGTCCTGACCAGGCAGATGCTGCTAAACGGACTTTGGAAATATGATTTCTATGGCGATGAGAGAGTTGTGGATACCCATATTAAAAATTTACGAAAGAAACTGGATGTAGATTATATAGAGACAATCAGAGGGGTGGGATATCGCATTGATAAAACGAATTAGAGGCAGTCTGACATTTAAAATATTTTTAATTACAAGCATGATCCTGATCTGCGTCTGCGGTCTTACCTATGGGTTTATCGCTTATTTTATGCCGCAGACATATACATACGGCATCAGCGAGGACATTGATAATAAAATGGATCACCTTGTGGCGGATTTAAAGGAAACAAAATATGAGGACAGTGGTCCTCTTTTTGATGATTTTATAGTAAATAATACGGTGGATCTGCAACTGTTGGACGCAGATGGAAATGTGGTGGAGCGTCCGGGGAATGTACAGACCGGGTTCGTGGAGACTGCGGGGAACCAGGCGACCATGGCGATTACACTGATGGATCAAAAAAGTATCAATATGGAAGATACAGAGGAAGTGAGTGCCGAACAAAGTAAGGCCGCGGCTACAAGTGCGGCGGCAGCAGGAGAAAGAAATGCAGAAATAACAGATGAAGCAAATGCGGATAAAGCGGGCGAAACAAATACAGAAATAGCAGGTGAAGCAAATGCAAATAATGCAGATGAAGCAAATGCGAATAAAGCAGGCAAAGCAAATGCGAATAAAGCAAGCGAGGCAGATGCAAATATAGCTGGTGAAACAAAGGCAAACATAACAGTGGAAACAAATGCCAATGAAGCTCAGAAAACAAACAATGTGGAAACAGACAGTATTTCAATGGCGGAAAACACCGTATCTCTGCAAAGTGCAACCTATCATTATGATGATGAATTTTCAAATGTTTCTGTGGTATCTGCAAGTGTAAACATGGAATACGGTACGCAAAAAGAAGTTACTTTTGCCGGTTCGGACCAAACCTATGATATATATGTATTGGGTGCATATAAATTTGTGAACCAGGCAGTAGAGGCGATGTATAAAATTCTGCCGTGGCTCATCGTGGTAATTGTTTTCATTTCAACGCTGACTGCATATTTATATTCACGCTATGTCACCCGTCCGGTAGTGCGGCTCAGCAGGATCTCAAAGAAAATGTCTGATCTGGAGTTTAACTGGGTATGTGATGAGAAGCGCAATGATGAGATCGGTGTACTATCGTCCAGCCTGAATGAACTTTCCCAGAAATTATCTGCAGCTCTGCTGGAGCTGAAAAGTGCAAATGAATCTCTGCAGAAAGATATAGAAACGGAACGGAAACTGGAACAGAAGCGTCTGGAATTCTTCTCGGCGGTGTCCCATGAATTAAAGACGCCCATAACGGTTATGAAGGGACAGTTAGAAGGAATGATGTATCAGGTGGGGATTTATAAAAACCGTGATAAGTATCTCGCCAGATCGTATGCCGTTGCCTCCACCATGGAAGAAATGGTCCAGGAAATTCTCACAGTCTCGCGAATGGAATCTTCCGGATTTACCCCTCAGATGGAAGAATTTGATTTTGGGAGTATGGTAAAGGAGTGTACCCGCAAACAGGATGATCTGTTTGTACAAAAAGATATGGAGGTGTCTTACAATCTCAGTCAGCCACTTTCTGTGTATGGAGATAAAAAGTTCCTTCAGAAAGCGGTGAATAACATTATCAGCAATGCCATCCACTATTCCCCGGATGGAGCGAAGATTTCCCTAGAAGCATATGAAGAAGAGGGAAGTGTTACATTATGCGTGGAAAATTCCGGTGTTCATTTAGATGAAGAAGCGATTCCACAGATTTTTGAAGCATTTTTCCGGGTAGAAAAATCCAGAAACAGAAATACAGGAGGAAGCGGACTGGGACTGTATATTGTGAAAATGATCTTAGAACTCCACCATGCGGATTATAAAATAGAAAATACAGCATCCGGTGTTGCATTTACATTCTCCATATAAAACACATATAAAATACAAACCATCCACAAAAGGATTTGTTAGGATAAGAACGTACTTAAGAGCGCCGATAAAGCGCATTTGGAAAGTTAAAAAATTCTAACAACAGGAGGTTTCAATGTTATGATACTGAAAAGGATGGCAGGAGTAGTGATGGCAGCAATGCTGTTAACAACCTTCTTAACCGGGTGTTCCACAAATGGAACAGAACAGTCGGACGGCAGCAACGGCACCGATCAAGGAAATAAAACAGAAGCGGCAGCAATGGGAAGGTATCTGGAAGAGGATATAGAGCTGCCGGAGGGAATCGATCATATACAGGCGTTATGTGAAATGGAAGATGGCAGCCTGCGGCTGGCTGGCTTAGGAGAAGAAGGAGGAGGGGTCTGGGATACCGGGGATCAGGGGAAAACATGGAATAAAGTGTTTGACTATCCCGAAGAACTAAAGGGAAGTGATACGAAATATGTAAGTTCCGTAGCCCTGTCTCCAAAAGGAGGAGCGGCTGCCATTATGATGGATTACAGCAATATCAATCAGCAAAGCGGACAGGGACAGGTTCAGACGGAATACTGGACGCTGGATGATACGGGGAAAGCGGTTCAGCTGCCTGTACAGCTGGGGGGAAATAATACAGAAGCTAAAAGCGAACCCAAATCGGATGCCCAGTCTGAGGGTGGAACAACAGACCAGCAGGGCGAGGGCGGCTCCGATATCCAGTTCAGCCAAAAAGAAGGGGCCAGTTCCGAAGCTCCGGAATCACAGACAGAAGGAAATGATGCAGATAACGCAGAAACGAATGCAGAGGGCAATTCGGATGGTAATGGAGAGATCAAATCAGAAGTCAAGTCAGAGGGCGGGCAGGGTGTATCCCTGCATGATCTGCAGTATTTAAACAACTGGAAGTATACTCCGGATAATCAATTAGCGGGCATAGGCGTGGATGGTAAAATTTATATCATAGATTCAGCCAGCGGTGCACTTATCAGGTCTATTGACAATAGCGAAGCATACTTTACTAATATCGGATTTGTTGGCAATACACTGGCTGCATATGCTTCCAATGGGGTATACTATTACGATATGGCAACGGGAAATTCTATGGAGAAAGATGCAGTATTAAATGAACAGCTTGTGGATGAAAATAGAGCAGGAGGAATCGTTGTTGGAGGAGGAGGTTCCGACGTATTGCTTCAGGGTGGAAAAGAAGACAATATTCTGTATTTTTGTAATAAAGAAGGTATTTTCCGCCATGTCCTCAATGGCAATGTGTCTGAACAGCTGGTGGATGGATCGTTAAATTCCATGTCGGATCCAAGCGTGTTGTTCGGCGATGTAGCCGCGATGAAAGATGGTACGTTCTACCTGGCTTTTACGAAGAATAATGGAAGTAATTTAGTCCGTTATACATATTCCGAAGATACACCGTCTGTTCCGGAAAAAGAAGTAAATATTTATTCCCTGAAAGAAAATGCGGAAATACGTCAGGCAATTGCTTTGTTCCAGAAACAAAATCCGGACACCCGTGTTAATTATGAGGTTGGAATAACCGGTGATGACGGAGTTACCGTATCAGATGCAATTCGTACATTGAATACTAATATTATGGCTGGAAAAGGACCTGACCTGTTTGTACTGGATGGAATGTCCATGAAATCCTATGAAGATAAAGGACTGTTAGAGGATATGAGCGCTATTCTTAAACAAGTTGCAGACCAGGATGGATTCTTAGAAAACATTACAAAGTCATTTGAAAAAGACGGTAAAACTTATGCAATTCCAACCAGATTTATGATTCCCGGAGTGCAGTCAGACAAGAAAACCCTGGATGGAATTACCGATTTAAAGACATTGGCGGATACTGTGGAACGTATGAAGCAGGAGAATGGGGATAAAGAAATATTGGGAAGCAGACAGCCAAATGATCTGCTGGACCGTTTGTATGATACTTCTGCTCAGAATTGGATTAAGGAAGATGGTACCCTCAAAGAAGATGCGTTAAAAGAATTTTTTACCCTGCTGAAAAGAATCTATGAGGTTGATAAAAGAGATGTGGAGGAGAATAATGTAAATTCATCCACCATGGTGTTTGGAGGATTGGGACGTATCGGTGCCAGCATCTCAGATGACTCCATGCGGTATCTGGGAGGAAATTCCAAGCTGAATATTGGTAATATCAATTCCATAAATGATCTGATGCAGGTACTGGCAGTTGATGCTAAAATAAAAGACAGCACGTATAAACCACTGGACGGACAGGCGTCGAAAATCTTTGTACCCAGTACGATGATTGGCATCAGCAGCAAAGCAGTCAATAAAGAATCAGCAGAAAAACTTGCAGCCTTTATGATGTCCAAAGATGCCCAGACGGTAAGCCAGGGAGGTGGATTCCCGGTGAACAAAGCAGCTTTTGAAGAATTGTTTAATAATGATTCGAAGAGTGATGAGCCAATGATGTCCATTTCTACCGTCAGTGAAAGCGGAGTAGATCTTTCCATAGATATGAAATGGCCAACAGAAGAACAGGCTAAACAATTTAAATCCTTTGTAGAAGGGCTGACTACACCGTCAAATACAGACAGTATGATACGGGAAGCAGTGAGCGGTGCGGCAGCGGACTGCCTGAATGGAATTACCAGTGTGGATGAAGCGGTAAAAGCAGTCATGCAGAAAGTAAATCTTTACCTCTCTGAATAAAGAGCGAAATAAGAAAAGGTAAATATAACAGCCGGTTGGATCGTTAAAATCCAGCCGGCTGTTTCAATGGATGGGGCAGCAGATCAATAGATGAAATAACCTGCAAAGCCTGCCAGAACCATCACCAGTATCGGATTCAGCTTCCATTTACGGAGCAGGAGCAGGCAGAAACCAAAAATGATACAGGCTATCAGATTTGGCTGGAACGCTGAAACTTCCAATTCTGAAGTGCCAAAAAATGAGATCATCAGAATAACAGCGGCAGAGGAGGCAATCAGACCGGCGGAAACAGCTTTTAATCCATTCAATACCTGAAAAATATAATGATTATTGCGGTGTTTATGGAAAAAGCGATACAGGAAAATGGATATCAAAAAGCCGGATAATATACAGCCCAGGGTTGCGATCACCGCTCCCGGAATGCCTGCGATCTGAAGACCGGTAAAAGTAGAGGTATTTACCGCAAGCGGACCTGGGGTCATCTGAGAAATGGTGATAATATCGGTAAATTCCTGCAATGTCAGCCAGTGTTCCCTCTGTACGACCTGTTCCTGGATCAGAGGAATTGTGGCATAACCACCTCCGATACTGAATAATCCAATCTGGGTAAAACGGTAAAACAATCTGAGCAATAATTCGGTCACGCCGCCACCTCATTTCTGCGCAGATAACATTCCAACAGGCAGAGCAGGGCGCTGATTACAATAATCAGTGCGGCATTTATCTGCAGGAAGAAGCTGGAAACAAATGCAAGGGGGATTAAGATAGAAAAAAAGAGCCGTTTTTCTTTAAAGATGCCGCGGCACATATCGTAGACCAGATCCACAATCAATGCGGCAACACCAGCCTCCATCCCCTTTAAAACAGCGGAAACAGCCGTATTGTCACGAAAAGCCTGATAGCCCGCAGAAATTACCGATAAGATAATCAGCGCAGGCAGGACGGAGGCTGCACCGCTTACAATGGCACCTTTCAGACCGGCGGTTCGATATCCGGCAAGGACAGAAAGATTAACTGCAATTGCACCGGGTGAAGACTGTGCGATTGCAGCCATATCCAGAAGTTCGGATTCAAGAAATAATTTCTTATTCTGTACAAAATATTTACGGATCATGGGTATGACTACATAGCCGCCTCCGAAAGTAAAAGCACTGATGAAGAAATTGACTCCAAAGAGCCAACAGAGCAAAGGTAGTTTTTTCATGGAAGAGATCTCCTTTTCACCATTTTTAAAAATATAACACGTAACAGTTTCATTATAACCTCTGATCATATATAATTAAAATTATATTATTTTATATAGATCATAATAAAACAGTAATGATAAAGAAATGAAATAGGAGGAGCATAAAATGACGATACGCCATCTTCGGATTTTTAAGATTGTATGTGAAGAAGGGAATATCACAAAAGCAGCAAAAAAGCTCTATATGACCCAGCCTGCTGTGTCCCATGTAATCAATGATCTGGAAGAAAAGATCGGCAATTCCCTTTTTGACCGGGTATCCAAGCGGATATATCTGAATGAATTTGGAAAATTGTTTTTAGATAAAGCAATACACATACTGGAATTATATGATGATCTGGAAGGTGGTTTAGACTCCCTGAAAGAGCAGGCGGCACTGCATATTGGTTCCAGCATAACCATAGCGAATTTCTGGCTTCCGGCACTTTTACGAAAATTTGAATCACAGTGGAGAAAAACGCCCGTCCGGGTAGAAGTGGAAAGTGCCCGTATCATAACAGAAAAACTTTTGTGCAATGAAGTGGATCTGGCACTGATCGAGGGAGTTTTCCCCAGAGAGAATCTGGTATGCATTCCTTTTTCTTCTTATAAACTGGTAGTGCTGTGTGCTAAGGATCATCCCCTGGCATCCCGCGAAGAGATTACAATAGAAGAACTTGCAAGGCAGAAGCTTTTGTTAAGAGAGAAGGGTAGTGCCATACGGGATACATTTGACAGCGCCCTGACACTGCATCATCTGTCAGCTGATCCGGTGTGGACCAGTGTAAATTCCCAGGCACTGATCCAGGCAGCCAAAAGCAATCTGGGCATTACCATCATGCCGGATATTCTGGTTGAAAAAGAATGCGAAAGGAAAGAGCTGGTACAGTTGTCCGTACAGGGGCTTTACCTGGAGAATCAGAACTATCTGGCGTATCATAAAGATAAGTTTTTATCGGAATCCATGCAGGGCTTTCTTAAGATTCTACAAGAAATCCCCTCTATACCACACTATTGACAGATTGCCTCTTTTATGGGTAAAATGAAGTTAATTGTAATTGTACATAAGAGCAGTAAGCATTTAAGGATTAAGGAACGATTAACTTAAAACAGGATCTAAGGAGAAGATGTCATGAAGAAAATCGGTTTTATCGGTGTAGGAATTATGGGAAAATCCATGGTGCGTAACTTAATGAAGGCAGGGTTTGAGCTTTCCATCTACGCCAGAAATAAGGAAAAGGCAGAAGACCTAATCAGGGAGGGAGCGGTGTATCACTCATCTATTAAAGAATGTGTAAAAGATTGTGATGCAGTCATTACAATTGTAGGATTTCCAAAGGATGTGAGAGAGGTATACTTTGGGGCAGATGGCATCCTGGAAAATGTCACCAGGGGAACTTACGTCATCGATATGACTACCTCCAGTCCGAAGCTGGCAATAGAAATCTATGAGGAAGCCAAAAAACGTGGAATTTACGCGCTGGATGCCCCGGTAACCGGCGGGGATGTGGGGGCAAAGAACGGAACCCTTTCCATACTTGCAGGGGGTGATCCAAAAGATTATCAGGCATGTCTGCCATTGTTTGAGGCTATGGGTAAGAACATTCATCTGGAAGGCAGTGCTGGCAGCGGACAGCATACCAAGATGGCGAACCAGATCATGATAGCAGGAACCATTTCCGGAATCTGTGAAGCCTTTGCCTATGCCCGGGATAAGGGACTGGATATACCTACGATGCTGGATTCGGTGGCAACAGGTGCAGCCGGAAGCAAACAGCTGGAACTGCAGGCCGGAAAAATGCTGGAACAGGATTATGCTCCTGGTTTCTTTATCAAGCATTTCATCAAGGATATGAAGCTTGCAAAAGAAGAAGCAAGTGCGGATGGCCTGTCACTGGGCGTATTGGAGCAGACCCTTGCCGCATACGAGGAACTGGAAGAAAGAGGAGACGGGGAGCTTGGAACCCAGGCGCTCATCAAATATTATGAGAAATAAAATAAGAAATTAAATAAGAAATTAAGGAATCAAAACTTATTAAGGCTTGCTGCACAGCTGGCAGAGAGCAATTTTAAAACGGGCTTTGTGCTTTACAATGCCCAGACATAGAAAGAAGGTTAACTATGGCAAAGAATTACCGCTCCGAACTGGTAGGTGTTTTTGGGTGTCCGGTAGATGAAAACCCAACCGGGGTGATGGAAGAAGCCGCATTTGAAAAAATGGGTCTGGACTACCGGTATCTAACAATTAAAGTGGAAAAAGAAGATCTGGAAACGGCGATGAGAGCCGTTCGGGCATTTGGCATGAAAGGGATTAATCTGACGATACCCCATAAAGTGAGGGTGCTGGATTATCTGGATGAACTGTCAGAAGCGGCAGAGATTATTGGTGCCGTAAATACAGTGCTAAACCGGAATGGAAAGCTATTTGGAGAGAATACAGATGGGAAAGGATTTTTAACTGCGCTTAAAAAAGAAGGGATTTCAGTACGAAATAAGAAAATTGTGATATTAGGAGCCGGAGGTGCCGCACGGGCAATCGGTGTGGAATGTGCACTGGATGGGGCTTCGCAGATTACGGTTGTGAACCGGAATGAAGAACGGGGCAGGGAACTGGCGGAACTGATTGATACAAAAACGAAAGCAGCAGGCAGATATGAGAAATGGGAGGACAGCTATCCGGTTTCGGAAGATACCCACATTTTAATTAATGCCACCTGTGTGGGTCTGTATCCAAATATATCTGACAAGCCCATGATCGACTACGATACCATAAGGGCGGATATGACTGTCAGTGATGTTGTGTTTAATGATCCCAATACCCTTTTCTTACAGGAAGCCGGAAAACGGGGTGCGAAAACCGTGAACGGACTTGGAATGCTGGCGCAGCAGGGAGCGCTTAATTTTACCCTGTGGACGGGAGCTGATGCACCTGTGGAAGTGATGGAAGCTACCTTGAAACAGGAGTTTGGGTTAAAATAAATACCTTGTTTCAGGCTGAATTCAAGCAGGTATGTGAAAAACAGGCAGTTTTGAACAATAAAATGCCATCTGTAAAATATACAGATGGCATTTTATTGTTATTTTGCCGCTTTTTGGGCAAAACTAGTATTAACCAGTTTATCATAAGGTGCACGCTGGCTGAGTTCTCCTGCATTTTCCAGGATATCCTGAAGCAGATTGAAACTGTCTTCTTCAAATACCATGTTATCTTTCCAGGTTTCCTGTTCGTGATAACGTTTTACAATGGTGGTAATGGTTGCCAGATCTGTTTCTTTAAACTGAGGCTCAATAATTTTTGCGATTTCTTCCGGTGTGTGGGAGTTCACATAATCCATACCTTTTTGCAGGGCATCGGTGAATCCCTGGATAATTTCCGGATTCTTTTTGATGAAACTTCCTTTGGCACTGTATGCGGTGTAAGGCACATAACCGGAATCCGTTCCGAGAGAGGCAACTACGTGGCCGCTGCCTTGCTTTTCAAGAGAAGTGGCACCAGGTTCAAATTCCACGGTAAAGTCTCCCTGACCGCCGGAAAATGCAGCTGCGGTAGAACCAAAATCAATGCTTTGGTCAATATTTAAATCAGCTGCCGGATTGATTCCGTTTTGTTTTAAGATGTACTCGAATACCATTTCAGGCATACCGCCTTTTCGGCCGCCAAGAACATTTTTTCCTTTCAGGTCACTCCAGGTAAAATCAGGCATATCCTGTCTTGCAACCAGGAAGTTTCCTGCACGCTGTGTGAGCTGGGCAAAGTTTACCACATAATCTGAGGCTCCTTCGTTGTAGGCGTAAATGGTTGATTCGCTTCCCATAAATCCGATATCGGCATCCCCTGATACTACGGCGGTCATGGTTTTGTCCGCCCCAAATCCTGTGACAAGCTCCAGATCAATTCCTTCTTCTGCGAAATAACCTTCCTGAATTGCCACATATTGGGGTGCGTAGAAGATGGAATGTGCCACTTCATTCAGAGTAACTTTGGTGAGTGTGTCCGATTCTTTTTTACAGCCGATACAGGTCAATGCCAGAAGAACCGTAACAGCAGCCAGCAGTAAAAGCTTTTTTTTCATAACTTACCTCCAAAAGTTCTAATGCTATAAGATATGAAAAATTGCGTAAAAGTTGCAAAGAAAACCAACAAATCTAAAAGATAAATGAAAAACATTAACAAATACTAAAGAAATTATGTAAAATTAGTTGATATTATGAACAAAATCATGTTATAATAACACGAACAAAAAAGATAAAGGGAGAAAGACACATGAACGAAAAACAAAGTTTCAAGCCGTATATTCCTGCTGATAAGTCAGTACCGGAATTTACGCCGACAGCCATCATCCTGGGTGTATTGCTGGCTGTTCTGTTCGGCGGCGCGAATGCGTATCTTGGTCTTCGTGTAGGTATGACCGTATCTGCATCAATTCCAGCAGCCGTTATCTCAATGGGCGTTATCCGCGTCATTTTGAGAAAAGACTCCGTATTGGAGAACAACATGGTACAGACAATTGGTTCTGCCGGTGAGTCTGTAGCTGCAGGAGCTATTTTCACTCTGCCAGCGTTATTTTTGTGGGCAAAAGAGTGGGGAACAGCTGCACCTTCTTTACTTGAAATTGCAATTATTGCATTTATCGGCGGTACATTAGGAGTTCTCTTCATGGTACCACTTCGTAAAGCGTTAATTGTACAGGAACACGGAACACTTCCATATCCGGAAGGTATGGCATGTGCGGAAGTTCTTTTAGCTGGTGAGCAGGGTGGTGCAAAAGCGTCAACTGTATTTGCCGGTTTAGGCATCGCAGCAGCTTACAAATTTATCACAGACGGATTTAAATTATTCCCAAGTGAAGTACATTATGAAATTCCTGCTTACAAAGGAGCGGGTGTTGGTATGGACGTATTGCCAGCACTTTTAGGTGTTGGTTATATCTGCGGACCAAAGATTTCATCATATCTGTTTGCAGGTGGTGTACTTGGCTGGTTTGTGTTAATGCCATTAATCGTATTATTTGGTGCAAATGTTACATTATTCCCGGCTACTATTCCAATCGCTCAGATCTATGAAGAGGGCGGATCTTTTGGTATCTGGTCCAATTACATTAAGTACATTGGTGCAGGAGCTGTAGCATGCGGCGGTATCTTAAGCTTAATTAAGTCACTGCCACTTATCATCAAAACATTTAAGGATGCTATTAAGGGATACGGAAAAGGCGCAGCTGCTAATTCCAGTATTCGTACTGACCAGGATCTTTCCATGCCGGTTATTTTTATTTCTATTCTTGCACTGGCAATTGCAATCTGGCTGATCCCGATCATTCCGGTTAACTTATTCAGTGCCGTTTTAATCGTAGTATTCGGATTCTTCTTTGCAACCGTATCTTCACGTATGGTTGGATTGATTGGAAGCAGTAATAACCCTGTTTCCGGTATGGCTATTGCTACACTGTTGATTTCATCTATGGCTCTGAAAGCAACCGGACAGGTTGGACAGGGCGGAATGACAGCAGCAATTGCAATCGGTTCTGTTATCTGTATTATCGCAGCAATTGCAGGTGATACTTCACAGGATTTAAAGACAGGTTATATTTTAGGTGCCACCCCTAAGAAACAGCAGATCGGTGAAATCATCGGTGTATTAGCTGCAGCGATTGCGATCGGTGGTATCTTATATCTGTTAAATGAAGCATGGGGATATGGCTCTGCTGAACTTCCAGCACCACAGGCTACTCTGATGAAGATGGTAGTAGAAGGTGTTATGGGCGGTAACTTACCATGGAACCTTGTATTTGCTGGTGTATTTATCGCACTGGTAGTAGAAGTATTAGGAATTCCGGTACTTCCATTTGCAGTTGGTTTATATCTGCCAATCCACTTAAGCACACCTATGATGGCTGGTGGACTTGTAAGATTATTTATTGAAAAGAAAAAGGGAATGGACGAGAAGAAGAAGAAAAATGCCATCGACGGCGGTGTTCTATACTGTTCTGGTCTGATTGCCGGAGAAGGTTTAATTGGTATTCTTTTAGCGGTATTTGCTATTATTCCTATGTCAGACGGATCTCTTGGAGATGCCATTGCAAAAATAGGCGGTGGAATATTCCCGGAAAGTGTTGCTAAGATCGTTGGATTAATCTTCTTTGCACTTTTAATCTTCTCATTATTGAAGTTCTCTTTATTCTTAAAGGAAAAGAAAGCTAAGGCATAAGAATGGCAAAGAAAAACAAGAAGAATTATCTTGACTTTGTTCCAATCTGTAATCCCAAGTTTGAATGGGATCTGGATAAAAAAGGGAACGTAGTCGTTCACATGGAAAATAAAGGCTTCTACAATTGGATTGCCCAGAAAGTATTTAAAAGACCCAGATTCAGTCATATTACACTGGATAACTACGGGAGCTTTGCGTGGCAGCTGATGGATGGCAAAAAAACAGTATTTCAAATCGCAAATGAGATGAAAGTACAGTTTGGCGATAAAGCCGATCCGTTGTACGAACGTATGACGAGATTTTTTCAGACCTTGTATCAGAACAATTTTATTGGTTATGTGAGTGAAAAGAAAAAGAAAAAATAATTACAGACAGCCCGGTGGTTTAGCCGGGCTGTTTTTCTGTGAAAGACACTCACCATGATACAAAATGATCACAACGGGAAATCGGAACTTGAAATTTCCAGAGGAAACACGTATAATAACCATGTTAGAGCGTACAGAAATGTATTTTCAAATGCGCTTACGTACTCCATCCGGTGAGTTTTATTCTGGCCGCAGGAAGTACTGGAAGCTCAAAAAACTTGATGAGCTGTTAGAAGAGAAAGAGGGTTAACGAGATGAATTACGTATTAGATTCACATACACATACGCTGGCCAGCGGACATGCCTACAGTACAATACACGAAATGGCGTACCAGGCTGCGGCAAAGGGTCTGGAACTGCTGGGCATTACCGAACACGCGCCCAAGATGCCGGGAACCTGTCATGAGTACTACTTCATGAACCTGCGTATTTTAGAGCGCAGCATGTGTGGAATAGAAGTTTTATTTGGTGCGGAAGTTAATGTTTTAGATTATGACGGTAATCTGGACATGGATGACAGCCTGCTTAAGAAAATGGATGTGGCAATTGCAAGCCTACACACACCCTGTATAAAATCAGGAACAAGAGAAGAGAATACAAGGGCATGTCTGAATGCCATGAAGAATCCGTACATCAACATAATCGGGCATCCCGATGACAGCCGCTTCCCGCTGGACTACGAAGCACTGGTACTGGGGGCAAAAGAGCATCAGGTATTGTTAGAACTTAACAACAATTCCTTACATCCCCTTGGAGCCAGGGAAAATCCAATTCCGAATGATATCGCAATGTTGGAAATGTGTAAGAAATATCAGGTGCCTATTATCTTAGGCAGCGATGCTCACTGTGCTGCAGATGTAGGGAATCATCAGTTTATCGACCAGTTGTTTGAGTGCTTTGATTTTCCGGAAGAACTGATCGTAAATCGTTCTGTAGACGAATATAAAAAGTATATCAACCGTTATAAAAATCGATAAACTTCTTTACACTAAAGTTTTGCTGTGCTAATATATAAAGTACAACGACGAACGAATGAAGGGGTAATTTTATGAGCAAAAAAATCAGGACAGAAGCAGTTGACCAACTGTTTGAGGCTATTTTAAACTTAAAAGATAAAGAAGAATGTTATTTGTTCTTTGAAGACGTATGTACTGTTAATGAATTGCTTTCTTTATCACAGCGTTTTGAGGTGGCTAAGATGCTGAGAGAGCATAAGACTTATCTGGAAATTGCAGAAAAGACAGGGGCATCCACAGCAACCATCAGCAGGGTAAACCGATCATTGAACTATGGTAATGACGGTTATGAAATGGTATTTGACCGTATGCAGGAAAAAAAGCAGTAATATTGAAAACAGGATATTAGAATATAAAACAGGCAAAGCTGCTAGGTAGAAGCACTTTGCCTGTTTTTATGATTTATTTTTTGTTTTTTTCTTTATATACATCAAAACTCAGCAGACAGATAAAAGAAAAATATTTCAGGAATCCCTGATCTTCTTCATCTGCATTTTCAAAGGTCTTCTGGGAAGTATTGTATTTTTCCAAAATGTCCTTAGAAATTTCATTTACCTGGCTTTTCTCCAAACTGAATACTTCCTGGTAGAGTGTCTCCATATTAAAGTCGGTCTCATTATGAAAGTACTTATCCGTAATGGGATGGAGCAGTGTCTGAATGTCTGTGATGGATAGCACGCCTTTAAAATAATATATAAAAATCAAAACCAGCAGATGTTCTTTTGAATACTTTTTCTTCAGCGGTGGCGGAAGCAGGTCGTTTTTCGCATAATTGTTAATCATGGTCTTTGTCAAAATTTTATCATCTGAATTTCGTTTCGAATGGGCTAAGTGCGAATCCATAAATGTAGTTACCTGGTCCATGTATAGGTCAATATTTGGAATATCTGCAGGTTTGATATAATCAATTCTGGATAAGCTGCGCATTATGCTGTTTATCATATCATCTGTATCTATTGTCATCTTGTTCACCTCTTATTACATTATATAGTTTTCATTACTATTTGTAAATGTTTTTATTGTAGTTTGTAATATTTCTTAATACTATCTGCAATATGAGGGAAAAACATAACTGTAATATTTACCTTAAAACATATTTTTTAGCGATGACACATTCGTAGACGATCATAACGATGATGCAACCCGGCATGCCGCTTAAAGTAAGGCAGACCGTACACAAAGTCTGATCGGTAAGCCCAACAAATCCACTTGCAATAAAGCACAGGGAATAACCCATAAAAAGAAACCCCACAGCGCGATTATATTTTTTGATATCCGAAATTTTGTCAGATTCCGGGGCTTTCATTACAGAATAAATGCCAACCGGCTTTTTTGCAAAGCACATGGATATTCCGCTGACAAAAATAAAGAATCCAAAAATCCAGGAAACGACGGCAAGGGCAGGCTTAAAGTTTATTCCACTTTTAAAAAATACAGACATATCAGTTTCGAAGTAAAATGTTCCGGCTAAAGTTATGATTGTGATAAGATTAAAAATAACAACCAGAATGATTCCGGCAGCATATGCATTCTCTGATTTTAGAATAACCTTCACAAATGCACAGAGTGCTAATGTGAAAACAGGGAAAATCAGCAGTTCATATTTACTTCCGATGACGTCCATTCCCTTACCTGATAAATGAGCGGTAGTAGTGATTCTGTCAGGAAGAAAAAACATGCTGATCAGGGTCAGAATCAGAGGCAGGCACATGAGGATGTTATAAATGAGGTATCGCCGTTTCATAAAATCAGCTCCTTTCGTTTTGATCTGCAGCGGTCATGGGATGAGTGTAGCACTGTTTTGGAAACCGTTCAACCGATGCAGCTTAAGGTAAAGCGTTTTGTGATTGAGATATTGCAGTCATATGCGGTATTCCTCTATGAACTGTACGATAAGGGGGATGGAGAAAGGCGTTGATTCAGATGAAAGATGATAGGTTGAGAATGATAGCTGAGAGATTGCAGGGTTGCAAAATATGGAGGAATGTACTAAGATATTAGAGGTATATCCATGGAAAGGAATGAAAATTAATGAGAGAAGAACAGTTTAAGATGGAAAGACCGGGCCTTGTGGAAGAAGGGCAGGAAGTAGAGATTGTTGAAATCAACACCTCCATGAATTACAGCTATATCATTGAACCGGCAGTTGCCATGTCGGGATGCTTTCCCTCCAGCAGAAGAATAAAGGCCAGAAAAGGAATTATTAAAAAAATTGAAAATACTCCGCGGGGCTACATCGTCACAGCAGCTTTTGAAGAATAGTGCCCATCAGAAAATATATTCTGGCGATCTCATACTTAGCAAACAGGAACGCACAGGTGCTAACAAAATCTTCAGGGCAGTCAGAGTGGCGAATAATCTTAAAATAAGATGAAAAATGTGGATTCTTGATGACAGCAGGCGCATTTTATTATATAATAAAACCCGAGACTAAAAGTTAGGTGGTATTACAATGAGCATATACGATACATTGAATGACATGCAGAAATCGGCGGTATTTTATACGGAAGGCCCGTTATTGCTTCTGGCTGGGGCAGGTTCCGGCAAGACCCGTGTACTGACACACCGCATTGCATATCTGATTGAAGAAAAAGGGGTAAACCCGTGGAATATCATGGCAATTACCTTTACCAATAAAGCGGCAGGAGAGATGCGGGAGCGTGTAGACAGCCTGGTGGGATTCGGATCTGAAAGCATCTGGGTATCCACATTCCACTCTACCTGTGTGAGGATTTTAAGACGTTACATAGATCGGCTGGGTTATTCCAATAGTTTTACTATTTATGACAGCGATGATCAGAAAACACTGATGAAAGATGTGTGCAAGCGCCTGCAGATTGATACGAAAGTATATAAAGAAAAAGCACTGCTGGGTGCAATCTCTTCTGCAAAAGATGAACTGGTAAGCCCGCAGGCTTATGAACTGAATGCGGCAGGAGACTTTGGAAAGCAGAAAATTGCCCAGGCATATAAAGAATACCAGAAGCAGCTGCGCAGCAACAATGCACTGGATTTTGATGACCTGATTGTAAAAACAGTAGAGTTATTCCAGAATTGCCCGGACGTACTGGACTACTATCAGGAAAGATTCAAATACATCATGGTAGATGAATACCAGGATACCAATACCGCACAGTTTAAACTGGTAAGTCTGTTTGCAGAAAAATATCAAAACCTTTGTGTGGTAGGTGATGACGACCAGTCCATTTATAAATTCAGGGGTGCCAATATCGGAAATATTTTAAATTTTGAAAAAATGTTCGCCGATGCAAGAACCATTAAGCTGGAGCAGAATTACCGTTCCACACAGAATATCTTAAATGCAGCCAATGATGTGATCCGAAACAACGTGGGCAGAAAAGAAAAGACACTCTGGACCGATAACGAAGAGGGCGATTTAATTCATTTTCGTCAATTTTTAACAGCTTTTGACGAAGCAGAGTATATTGTTGGAGATATTGCGCAAAATATACGAGAAGGCAATTATGAATATAAGGATTGCGCCATTCTCTATCGAACGAATGCCCAGTCCCGTATGTTCGAAGAAAAATTCCTGATGGCAAATATTCCTTATAAAATCATCGGGGGCGTAAACTTCTACGCCAGAAAAGAAATCAAAGACCTTCTGGCTTATTTAAAGACGGTAGACAACGCCATGGACGACCTGGCGGTTAAACGAATCATCAACGTTCCAAAAAGGGGCATAGGAGCCACTTCTCTGGGAAAAGTGCAGGAATATGCAGATGAGTATGATATGAGCTTCTACGATGCGTTAAAAGATGCTGAGAGCATCGCAACATTGGGAAGAAGTGCGGTAAAAATAAAACCATTTGTAACTTTCATCCAGACACTGCGCAGTAAACAGGATTATCTGTCAGTTCAGGAAATCCTAACATCAATTATCAACGAAACCGGTTATGTAAAAGAACTGGAAGCGGAAGACACCGATGAGGCGAGAGCCAGAATCGAAAATATCGATGAATTGATCACCAAAGTCGTATCCTACGAAAGTGATGCAGAAGAGCCGACACTGAGCGGATTCCTGGAAGAAGTAGCACTGGTAGCAGATATCGACAGCCTGGAAGAAGACAGCAACCATGTGGTTCTGATGACCCTGCATAGTGCCAAAGGACTGGAGTTCCCAAATGTATATCTGGCTGGAATGGAAGACGGCATCTTCCCAAGTTACATGACCATAACTTCTGATGATCCTCTAGAGATCGAAGAAGAACGCCGCCTGTGTTACGTGGGAATAACAAGAGCAAAACAGCGCCTGACCCTGACCAGCGCCAAGTCGCGAATGATCCGCGGTGAGACCCAGTATAACAAAGTATCCAGATTCATTCGGGAAATCCCCCGTGAGCTGGTAGCCGTGGGCGGACAGGTAAAAGATAAAGTAGAAGATATTCCAAAACCAACCAATTATGCCCAGGCAAAAACAGCATTCAAAACAAAAATATTTGATCCCAAACAGTTCCAGGTAAAGAAGGCGGATGCCCTGGATTACGGCGTTGGAGATCAGGTAAAGCACATTAAATTCGGTGTGGGAACCGTCGAAGGAATCGTAGAAGGCGGCAAAGACTATGAAGTAACCGTCAACTTCGAAAAAGCAGGCGTAAAAAAGATGTTTGCGGCCTTTGCAAAACTAAAGAAAGTATAAAATATTTTTTTCATATAGTAAAATTTAGTATTTAGTGATATACTAGTCGTAAGAGTAAATCTAATGAAAGGACGTGTAAGGGATATGAACAAATTTGAAGAATTACTGGCTGCATTACAGAAAAAAGAGGATGACAAAAACAAAAATACAGTGCTTTGGGTTTTGGCAATTATCGGTGCTGTAGCAGCAGTAGCAGCAATCGCTTATGGTGTTTATCGTTATTTCACGCCGGATTATCTGGAAGACTTTGAAGAGGACTTTGATGATGATTTCGATGATTATTTTGATGATGCTGATGATATTATTGACGATGTAAAAGAAGACGTCAAAGAAGCAGCAGAAAAAGTGAAAGACGCCGTTGAAGACGCAGTAGATTAATTAAAAATGCATAAAAGGGCAGATGTCATTTGGCACCTGCTTTTTTTTACGAAAAATTTGTATTATGGGGTGAGATTTGGTAGAATGGAAGCAGGGGTTAGTAGTTAGCGGTGAGATTAGAAAACAGATGGATTTAAAAAGTATAAAAGGGCTGATCTGAAGTTGACTTTTAAAGATAGATTTCATATTGTTGGAAAAATACTAATATTATATGGGGGTTCTACTATGAATAAAAACGGTGAATGCAAGTATCAATGTGACAAAAACTGTGATGAGAGTAAGAATGATACCGATTATTTTAATGAGTACCATAGCGATCAGGAAGATACTAATAAAGTTCCGGTACCGTCAGATTCCAGGGAGCGTGACAAAAACGAAGAACAGTGCCATAAACGAAACGATCATAGAAATTCAATAGAGTCAAAAGCACCCGAATATATAAGGCTGGTTCCAATTCCGAATCTTTTGATAGATGAAGTCAATATCAACTTTGATATGGAGGTAAAGGAAACTGCCGCAGAGAATAAAAGAGTAAAAGAAGAAAAAATAAAAGAAGAAAAAATAAAAGATTGAACAGCAAGAGAAAAAAGAGCAAAAGTAATTAATATCAATTCTTCGAAACTACGTTTTAATAATTTTGTAATTGTAATTAGTTTAACCAAGAAAGTTTAATATTAGAAAGTAAAGACAATAATAAAGACAACAATAAAGATAACAATAAAGATAACAATAAAGATAACAATAAAGACAATAATAAGATAATAAGAAGGACAATAAAAAAGACGATAATAATAAAAATATAAAATATAAATGGAGCGTAAAATTGTGAAAAAAGGTCAAGTATTAGAAGGTGTTATAAAAGAAGTAGTATTTCCAAACAAAGGGATCGTAGAAGTAGAGAATGAATCAAAAACAGTTATTGTTAAAAATGGTGTTCCTGGTCAGAAAGTTCGCTTTTCTATCAATAAAATCCGAAAGGGAAAATGTGAGGGACGATTGCTAGAAGTCATTGAAAAGTCGCCTGTGGAAGTAGAACCATCCTGCCCGCACTTTGGTATCTGCGGTGGCTGTACATATCAAAATCTGGATTATCCGACGCAGCTTGCGATGAAAGAAAAGCAGGTAAAAGATCTGGTAGACAGCGTCTGTAAAGATTATGAATTCGAAGGAATTAAAGGCAGTCCCCAGCAATTTGCATATCGTAATAAAATGGAATTTTCATTTGGGGATGAAATAAAAGATGGCCCGTTGGCATTAGGAATGCATAAACGTGGAAGCTTTTATGATATTGTAACGGTAGATCAGTGTAAAATCGTAGATGACGATTATAATAAAATTCTGGACTGTGTGCTGGGATATTTTAAAGAGACGGATCTGAGTTTCTATCATAAATTATCTCACCAGGGATATTTACGTCATCTGTTAGTTCGTAAGGGACAGAAGACAGGAGAGATCCTGATTGATCTAGTAACCAGTACTCAGTCAGTGCCCAATCTGGAAGGCCTTAAGGACAGGCTTTTGGAATTAGAATTAGATGGCAGAATCGTAGGGATATTAAATACATTAAATGATAGTCTTGCCGACGTCGTTCAGAATGATGAAACCAAAATTTTATATGGACAGGATTATTTTTATGAAGAGCTGTTAGGTCTTAAATTTAAAATTTCTCCATTCTCCTTCTTCCAGACAAATTCCCTTGGTGCAGAGGTGTTGTATGAGACAGCACGTTCTTATGTGGGAGAGACGAAGGATAAAGTAATATTCGACCTCTACAGCGGTACCGGAACGATTGCACAGATGTTAGCTCCGGTTGCCAATAAAGTAATTGGTATTGAAATCGTGGAAGAGGCAGTGGAAGCAGCAAAAGTAAACGCGGCTTTGAATAATTTGGATAATTGCGAGTTTATTGCAGGGGATGTATTAAAAGCAATTGATCTCGTGAAGGAAACACCGGATCTTATTGTCCTTGACCCACCAAGGGATGGGATTCATCCGAAGGCGTTGCTGAAGATTATTGATTTTGGGGTGGATAGAATGGTTTATATTTCCTGTAAGCCTACCAGTCTGGTTCGGGATTTGGAAGTGCTGCAGGGGAGAGGGTATGAGGTTGTGAAGGTTGTGGGGGTTGATATGTTTCCTGGGACTGGGCATGTTGAGACTGTGGTGCTCTTAACCCGTAAAAAAGATACTCAGACTATTGATATTGAAATGAATATAGAAAAACAAGATATTTAGTATTAGGACTATATTTTAGAAAGTTGGTGATTTGATGGCAGTCGAGATGGCAAATCCAATGATTAATGAAATAAAAGATATTCTTGAAGCAGCAAGAAAAAATGCAACACGGAAGGTCAATGATGAGCTGATTATTGCTTATTGGAAAATAGGTGAAATAATTGTGCGTTACGAGCAAAATGATAGTTTAAGAGCAGCATATGGGGAGCAGACGTTAAAGCAGTTATCTAAGGAATTGACGAAAGAGTTGGGAAAAGGGTTTTCGAGATCAAATTTACAAAACATGAGAGCATTTTATTTGTATTATGAAAAATGCCAGTCAGTGACTGGCAAATTAAGTTGGACTCATTATTGTGAATTATTAAGTATCACAGACAAAGAAAAAAGGCAGTTCTATGAGAATGAAGCACAAAACTCAAATTGGTCTGTAAGGGAGATGAAAAGGCAAATTGAAACATCATTGTATGAACGGTTACTTTTATCTAAAGGACAAATAAATAAAGAAGAAGTTTATAAATTAGCGACAAAGGGGATTGAGTTATTGACACCCTCTGATATGATAAAAGATCCATATGTTTTTGAGTTTTTAGGTATACCGGATAATAAGCCTGTATTGGAAAATGACCTTGAGAGGGCATTGGTAGAACAAATAGAGAAGTTTTTGTTAGAGCTCGGACGTGGTTTTATGTTTGTTGGTACACAACAAAGAGTAACTATTAATAATACTCATTATTATGTAGATATGGTTTTCTATAATAAGCCACTTAGGTCATACGTGCTAATAGAACTTAAGACTACTAAACTAATGCCAGAAGCAGCGGGACAGTTAAATATGTACTTGAATTATTATGAAAATGAGGTTAACGAAGAGGATGATAATAAGCCGATTGGTATTATTTTATGTACTGATAAAGATGCATTGACAGCAGAATATGCGTTGGGTGGGTTGTCAAATAATATATTTGCATCAAAATACACCTATTATATTCCAGATAAAGAAAAATTAATTGCGGAAGTAGAGAAAATAATTCATAGATTCCAATAAAATGTGGATATATTTTCAGTAATGTTATTAGTTGAAACTGTGGCATTGCTAATTCGGAAACGTTGATTGGCAGGAGTCGGTAATATCCAGCTAGGGATGGAGTTGTGTTTTGGGAAAGGTTCAAGAGATAAGCAACCAACTTGAAGGGTCAGGGCAACTCCTGAATAGAAGAATGGAGTGGTGCAAATGTTTAATCCAAGATTAGAAATTGGACAACATATCAAAAATAAAGAACTGATGAGCATTTTTAAATGTTGTCAGCAGGGTGGAATGCGTAAATCGAATTCAACAAATACGTTAGTTATTGTTACTGATTACACACGTGGCATTTACCATGATAAATGGATAGGTGGAGTCCTTCATTACACAGGTATGGGTCTCTCAGGTGATCAAGATGTCAATTATATGCAGAATAGAACACTAAGCGAATCAGGATACAATGGTGTGGACGTGCATCTGTTTGAGGTTATGGATCCAGGCGAATATACATATTGTGGACGTGTTCAGTTGGTTGATAAACCATATACAGAGACTCAACCAGATGAAAATGGCAGAGATCGCTTAGTATGGATGTTTCCAGTACAGCCAGTTCCAGATAATAATGTAGTTAAGCCAGCACTATACGTATTTAAAGATATGGAAGATTACAAAGAACGTGGACTGAATGTGGATAAAGAGTATGCACAACTTTTTCCAGCAAAGAATAAATCTTCAGATAGAAGTAAGGCAGTGTATGGTATTAAAGGTAAGATAATAAAACATAAAACATATGGCGTTGGAACAGTGACGAAGCTGCAAGATGATATGCTTTATATAACTTTTGCTGGAAATGATAAGAAAACGTTGAACTACACTATTTGTATGGAAAAAGGGCTGATAGAGTTTCTATAGAAGGTTATGAATAATATGTAATTATTTTAGGATTTCGTTTTTTAATATTAGGTATTTTACATTTAGTAAGTTGGTATGCAGATTTATTGCAAGCAACAGGGAAGAATTGAAGTTGACCATGATATAGTCAAACAAAAGGAAATTTCAGATAAAGGAAAGTCAAACATAATATTAGTAACATGAACATCTTAGAGTTTAGCCAATTACTTTAGGAGGAAAAAAGATGGAATTCAAACCAAACTTAAAAATAGGTAATGAATATACAAATGCTGATATCGTTAAGACATTTATTTGTGGCAATATGGGTGGAATGCGTCGTTCAAAGAAAACCAATACCTTGGTAATAATATCTGATGATACGAAAGGCTTATACAGTGATGTTTGGAAGGATGGCATTTTGCATTATACTGGAATGGGCAAAAAGGGAGATCAGGTTTTAAAAGGTAATCAAAATGCTACTTTATATCATTCTGATACGAATGGAATAGCGGTACATCTTTTTGAGGTAATGAAAAAAGCGAAGTATACATATAGAGGTTTAATGGAATTAGCTGAGAAACCTTATATTTCACAACAAGCAGATGAAGATAGCAATATGAGAAATGTGTGGATTTTTCCGTTGAAGCCAGCTGGATTAGCGGATAATTGTATAGAGAATCCATTAGAAAAAGAAATAATTAAACTATCGGATAAAGAGCTGATTCGTCGATCTGAAAGAAGTGATTCATCAAAGAAAATGCAGAAAACGGAAACTACCGTCTATTACCGGGATCCATATTTAAAGGAACTTGTGAAACGAATTGCTAGTGGACATTGTCAGTTTTGTAGAGAAGAAGCTCCTTTCATTGATATGAACGGTGAACCATATTTAGAAGAGCATCATGTGAAAAGACTGGCGGATGGTGGAAATGATACCATAGATAATGTGGTAGCTATATGTCCAAACTGTCATAGAAAAATACATGTGCTTAACAAACCTGAAGACAATATTATGCTGGAAGGAATTGCAGAACAAAACAAAAGACAATATGATCTACTAAAAGCCTATGATAAATTAAGAAGTAAAAAATAATCTCACTAATATCAGGAGAAACATCAATGAAAACAATCGAGGTTGTAGCTGCCATTATACAAAACGGTGATAAATTTCTTGCTACCCAACGTGGCTATGGAGAATTTAAAGACGGTTGGGAATTTCCAGGTGGTAAGGTGGAACCCGGTGAGTCTTTAGAAGCTGCATTGTTAAGGGAAATAAGAGAAGAATTAAATACGGAGATTAAGATAGAGCGATTTATACACACGGTAGAGTATCCATATCCGAACTTTCACTTAACTATGCATTGTTATCTTTGTGAGCTAAAGAAGGCGAACTTTACCTTGTTGGAGCATGAAGCTGCGAAATGGTTAACCAAAGAAGAACTAGATAATGTAGATTGGCTTCCAGCGGATATGGAGCTGATTCCTATTTTAAAAAGTATGCTGTAGATAATATTATTTGTTGTATCTTGTTATATAAATTTCAAAAGAAAGAAGTGATAACAATGTCCACTCCACCCCTACCTCAAACGCTCCCTGCATCTGATACCGTGGAATCCGGCTACCTGGAAAGTATGCTGGATAAGTTCTCTTCCAGTTATAAGTTATATTGGTTTAAAGGAATATTTACAGAAATACGAAAAGGGAAAAGAATTCTGGAATACAAAAGACTGGTAGCCAGAATGATTGCTGCTGCATGGTATCCGGTAGTGTATTTTAATCTAAGTCTTGGACATTCCGATAAGCTGGCGGATGCTATTTGGTATATTCACAAAGAGCTAAAGATTCCCAGAGAAGAACAGGAAGAAAAAATAGTAGAATTTGTTTATAGTAGTGATGATAAGCTCTTATTAAAAAAGGTAAAAGATTTTACGAATATGGTGCCTTATCGGTTAATCCGTCCTTTTTACCAAAGGGAAATTGAATTTGAAAAGAAAACGGATCATACATTTAAAGATAAAGATGTTAATGGACTGATTGAGAAGTATAACAAGAATGACCACAATCATGCATTATACGTTATGGATCGGATGAATGGAACGCTTACCGTTTCCAAAAGATGGGTTGATTATATCAAAACGAATGCAGCAGTAATTGAAGGGTGGATGCATTACAAATTGATTGAATATATTCAAGCACGGAATTTGAATGTTCCGGCAATCCCTTTTAAAATATTTCCTCCTGTACAAAGGAAACTGGCTGAAGCGTCTAAGTATTGGGAGCTGGTACAGGCAAGTGAACATTTGCCGGATTTATACACCGGACAACAATTTACAACAGAAAATTTGGAGCGGTTTGGGACGATCAGCATCGACCATTTTATACCATGGAGCTTTGTTTTACATAATGAAATATGGAATTTATATCCGGCGTTTAAAAATGTAAACAGCCAAAAGGGTAATAAACTTCCGGACTTAGATCGATATCTCAATGACTTCTGTCAATATCAGTTTCAGGCTTTTCAGGCTGCAAAAATGATTCCGAGGATCAACAAAAAGACGATGGATCAGTTTCTAACGATTAACCGTGATATACGTCATATCGATAATACAGAAAGGGGACGTGATGCTTTTGTAACCTCCCTTAGACAGACAATCGAGCCACTGTATCAGATTGCCAATAACCAGGGCTATGGAATCTGGTGGTACAATCTATAATGAAGTTATCTCGAAAATAATAATGAAAGCAGAGGTGGCAGTATGGGTTTATTATTCCAACCTTTTCAAATCAAAAATCTGAATATCAAAAACCGAATTTGTTTTCCACCAGTAGTATGTTACAGCGCCGGAAGGGAAGATGGCTTTGTTACGGAGCAACACATAGAACATTACAGGAATATAGCAAAGGGAGGAACCGGTTTAATCATTCAGGAGGCAACCTGTGTAGATAAAATGGGACGCCTGTCCATGAGACAGCTTGGAATCTGGGAAGACGGTCAGATAGATGGACTTTCTGGTATTGTGAAAGCTGTGCATGAGGAAGGATGTCCCATACTTATACAGATACATCATGCAGGTGCTGCAGGTGTGGAAAAAGAGCTTTTATGCCCCAGCAATTATTGCTTTCAGAAAAATGGAAGCCAAAACATTGGAAGAGAAATGACCATTGAGGAAATTCATCAGATCAGACAAGAGTTTGTGGATGCTGCGGTTCGTGCTTATAAAGCGGGATATGACGGGGTGGAATTGCACGGTTGCCATCAGTATCTGATGTGTGAGTTTTTTAATGACAGGGTAAATAAAAGAGAAGATGAGTACGGGATATATCCGGAAAGGTTTGCTGTGGAGATTTTAAGGGCGGTAAAAGCTCGTGTTCCAAAGGAGTTCCTGGTGAGAATCCGCCTGGGAGGATTTGAGCCGGATCTTAAGTCATCCCAGCAATTTGCAAAAATCCTGGAAAAGGAAGGAATTAATTTTCTGGATATTTCCTATGGGTTTACTGGTGAAGATGAGCCGTATGCACCGGATGATTTTTTATTTCAGCCATGTATTTATGCGGCACAGGAAATAAAAAAGGTAGTATCGGTTCCCGTGTTTGCAGTTAACAGTATTATGAGTCCAAAAATGGCAGAGGAAGTACTTCAGAAAACCAATGTAGATTTGGTGGACATTGCGAGAGGAATTATGGTGAATCCCAGCTGGGCAAATGATGCGTTGGAAGGACGGGATACCGGTAAATGCCTGCATTGCAGGGAATGCAGCTGGAGCAAGGATATGGAGACATGTAAAGGGCGGATACTGCTTAAAAGACAACGGGGAAAAGAAAATCCAGTTAATAATTTATTTGAGTGATTTATCAAAGCATAATAATAAGCGGAAGAGCCGCAAATCATATGTGTGTTAAACAGAAAGCCGACAGAAAGCCAAATACACACGACAAACGCATGAGTAAATAAATTGTAAACACGCCTCTTTTCTGATAAAATAAAAGAAAAGGGGCGTTGTTTATGGAAGAATTATTGCAATGGATAGAGTATATTGAAGATATCCGTCAGGAAAGAAAAGTAAGACATTCATTAAAAGATATTGTAGTGATCGTACTCTTTGCAACATTAGCTAATGCAGATGATTGGGTTGAAATTGCGACATTTGCTGAATTGTATCAGGATTATCTACGCAAATATATAGAATTAAAAAATGGAATTCCATCTCATGATACGATAAGCCGTGTCATGGGGATGATTTCCCCGGAAATGCTGCAGCAGGTGTACGGAAAATGGCAGGCGTTATTAAATCGTAATGAAGGCGAAATCCTGAAAAAGATTATAGCGATAGATGGAAAAACGATGTGTGGAAATAAGCAGAAGGAAAAAAAGGCGAATCATATCGTATCTGCATGGAGTAAGGAGGATGGATACTGTCTGGGTCAGGAAGCAGTAAAAGAAAAAAGTAATGAAATAACGGCAATTCCAGAACTATTGGAAAAAATCCAGATAAAAGGACAGATAGTGACCATAGATGCGATGGGAACCCAGACGAAAATAGCAGAAAAGCTCCGATCAAAAGGAGCGGATTATGTATTGGCATTAAAAGGGAACCAGGGAACACTTTTAGATAATGTAAAAGAATATTTCTCGGATGAGGAATTTGTAAAAAGAATAGAGAAGGAAGGAACGTATAAAGCGGGCAGAGAAAAAGCTCATGGCCAGCTGGAGAAAAGAGAATATTATCAGACGGAAGACATTTTGTGGCTGAAGGCAGGGAAAGAGTGGAAAGGAATAAAAAGCATAGGTATGGAGAGGAAAACAGTGGAAAAGGAGAGAAAAAAGACAGTAGAATACCGTTATTTTATCAGCAGTCTAAAAAATGACATAGAGACACTGAGCCGAGCAGTACGAGAACATTGGAGTGTGGAAAGTATGCACTGGCATTTGGATGTGACATTTCGAGAGGATGCAAATAAAACGCTGGATAAAATAGCGGCACAGAACCAAAATATTATTAGGAAATGGTGTCTGAGTATCTTAAAAATAACAGAGTTATCATTGAAGAATAAGAGATTATCAATGAAAAAGAAAAGATTTGCGATAGGTCTGGCTCCCATACGCCTTCTGGAAGAAGTCTTAAATACTTAAAAAAGCGATATAATAAAAATTAGTGTAAGATAATCACTCATGCGTTTGTCGTG